>Ga0153963_1000082_pt1 | contig 13560 bp, 16 predicted proteins | sample TSFL047MetaG_FD_104692 | JGI IMG/M metagenome (GOLD analysis project Ga0153963, IMG submission 104692) | Attine ant fungus gardens microbial communities from Florida, USA - TSFL047 MetaG | ecosystem: Host-associated > Fungi > Mycelium > Unclassified | place: USA: Florida, Withalacochee...
GTCGGTAAGTGTTATTCTGCCTCATCGGCTCAGTCCATCAGTGGCTTATTTGCATTCACTTTCAGAATTCATTGTAAAGCTTGATGATAGCTTTCCACAACCGCTCGTCGTCAAGTACTCTCATAAGGCGGATGTTCCCCTTCAAACGATCAAAAATAAAGTTGATAACAGAAAAAGGATTGAACAGACTTTGAGGCTGGCCCAGAGCGGATGGTGAGATGAACTTTAGTGTGCATGCAATCCTACATATTAATGTGTTGTAGCATTTTCGAGGAAGGAAGTACCTTGAATATCAAAATCTACAAAAGACATTCTCTATGGAAGAAGGTTCTCACCTGTGGGCAGGTCTCAGAGGATGAGTACTTGTCTGAAGCTGCCATCGAGTTTGACGATCTCTGGAGACACCTAATTTCAGAATCACAAAAGACAACAAAATGTGAGTCAATTTTTGCCTCGATCGCTTCTGATATACTCAGGACAGCTCAGCAAACTTTGAGGCGAATTTCATTAATGCAATTCCAGGATTGCAGCTCTGGATCGTCACTGCGGTATGCACTCAATCGCTTTCAACATGAAGATTCCCTACTCAAAGTTCAATCATAGGCCTTTGGTTCTACCTTGGCCACATTGGATGTTCGGTTCAAGATCACAATCGAGAACTTGATCAAGTTCAAGCCCATTTTGGATCGTCTTGGTTCCGTAAGCGATGGCGTGGAAATGGTTATTGAAATCGGAAAGACTATCAGCGAGGTAAATCATCCTTGAAAAGCATCACATACCTGCTATCTGACTCGAGCAAGTTGAATTCTGTAGCGAAAACTGTGTTTTGTTGTATTGATATCGCATACCAGGTGAGCTCCTTCTCTGCTTTCGACACGAATAATGTAGCTGATAAATTTGGCAGCATCTCAAGACCCAGGAAGAATCTCATGAAGCAATGAAAAGCCTTGCAGAGAGTATACAAATTCTGGCTGGTCAGCTCGACAGACTCAAGAAAGTGCCAAGCTTAGGCGAACTGCGCCAGATAATAAATGAGCTTCCGAAAATGATGGGAGAAGTGATGGATTTCATTCAAGAGTGGCTCGAAAATTGGACCCGTACGTGTGACTTCATGTGAGATGGATTTACCCTGATTCATCGGTCTCAGTCAAATATATTCTCGTTGCCGCTCAGAAGGACAGAGCGATTGAATTACGGGACAAGCTTGAAGACTTCAGGGAGAGATTTATAGTAGAGCTTATGATAGACATGCGAGTCGAACAAGGTCTGGTCTTCGCACCTGATTCTGATTGTCTAACTTGTCTAACTCGTGGTATCAGCCATCATAGCAGATAACATGAAGTCTGTTCGGGCCGGTGTCGAAGATGTACAAGGTGGGCTGTCTGTGGTCCCTGCTTGACTTTTGTTAAATAGAAGTTTTATACCAGAAACTGTGAAAGCAAGCACTGAACAGAAGGAGCTAGATGATTTGATCAGAGCCCTTGGGGGAAATAGGCTACCTCTCCGCGAGCCATGTATGCCGGGTACCCGTACTGCCATTCTGCGAAAAATTGAAAACGAAGTCAACAAGGTCGATGGCTATAATGTGATTTGGATAAGGGGATTTCCTGGTGTTGGGAAATCTGCATTGGCAGCTAGCATTGCGGATCGACTACGGGAACAGAATCGACATGTAGTATGGTTCCGGTTTGACCGCACACAATCTACCACGATCACTACTGAAGCCCTCTGGCGTGTCGTTGCCTGTGATCTTGCCCGCCGTTATCCATTGCTTTGTCAACAATTAGCCCAAGGCAATGCAGAACTTCTCTCATCCAACATTGATCGCCTTTTCGAGACGCTCATCGAGAAACCACTATCCACACTGGATCACGATCCACACGACAAGCTTCCTGTGATTGTGATAGATGCATTGGATGAATGTGGTGGCCTCAGGCATGACTCTATGGGGCAAAAGGACTATGAGGGTCTCCTACGTACGCTCCAGCGCTGGGCTCAGAAGGACCATCTGAAGAAGTTCAAGTTGATCATCACCAGCCGGCTAGACGACCGTATTGCCCAAACATTCCCCGATTCCATCAGCATGCATATTAATATACCCTCCGGAAAGGATGTCGAACCTGGAGATAGTGCCTCAAGTGACATCGAAGTATTCCTCGAGTTACGTCTCAATGCGATGGGTATGGATAAGGCATGGGTAAAGGAAGCTCGTAGCTATCTGGCCCCTCGTGCCGCTGGCGTATTTATTTGGGCAACAACTGCTGTCCAATTTCTTCAGATAGACCCCAAAGAACGTTTTCGGATCCTTAAAAGGGGGCAAGAGCGGGGCACAGCCATATTTGGAGAATTGTACTCCTTGTACTCCACTGTCGTCAAAACATCATTTGGCCATAAGCTTGTAAAGGAAGAGATCAAGGCAGTCATTTCCGTTATCGGTGCAACAATTTTTGCCAAAGAGCCGCTCGACGATACTGTGCTCACGAAACTCCCTAGGGTGAACACGCTGAAACTTGTCAAAGACGGTCTTGCGTCTGTCATTGACTCCGGCCCCATCCTTCGTTTCCATCATCGATCATTTGAGGATTTCCTCCTCTCTCCCTCTTTTTGTCAACACCTACCCGATCTTGCTGGTGTCCAGGATCGAAACCTTCATGAACGGCAACTTGCTGCATTGTGCTTGAACTGTATGGTATCATCAGAGCTCCACTTCAATATGTGTGGCTTGACTTCTTCGAACATAAAGAATGTGGATATTCCGGCTACTGACAAGTCTGCCATCTCTCCCCTCATTTCATATTCGTCTCAATTCTGGGCAGACCACCTTGTACAGACTCAATGGGAGGAGATTTTGATCGAGGCAGTGGAGTTTGTAATGTACAAGAAGCTATTGTTCTGGATTGAAGTGATGAGCATATTGGAAAAGGCTCATGAGGTGTCTGCAATCCTCAAAAGGGTGTTAGAATTGCCAAGACTAGCGGTATGTCCTGAGTCCATTTTATGCAATACAACTCTGAGGTTGACTGGCTAGACAATCGACTCTGAGAACAAGCTGACTTCGTTTATCCGCAATGCCCTCCGTTTCATCTCTGCATTCCTCATTCCCATCTCTCAGAGCGCTCCTCAAATATATCTCTCGGCCCTTCCATTCGCTCCCGAACACTCCCTCGTTGCTGAAAGATTCCGCCCAAGATTTCAAAACACTCTTACCATCAGTGGTGACAGGCCTCCTCAATGACCAATGATTGTCTTTGTTGCAGAGCACCACAAGAATCCTGTGCGGTGCATTGTCTCATCGTCAGATGACAAGATCTTTGCTTCTGTATCAGAAAATGGAGTTATATATATCTGCGACTCTGCAACAGGCCATTGTATTTCAGGCCCACTTCAGTTGAAAGACGTAGATCCATCTGATTGGGGGACTGGACTTGATGCCTGTTTCAGTCCTGGTGGGAAGCATATCCTGGTCAGATGTCGTCCTGAGACTATATTATCTTGCCACGCAAGTAGTCTGGGACATTGAAAGGGGCAAGGAGGAGTTTCCAATCGAGGGCTTCAATTTCGCATTCATTCACCGTGGTCGTGATGAGGGAAGAATCGCATCAGTGCATTGGATAGATGAAGATGGATCTTTGATTGGGACAGTTGCTCCAGGGGTTCAACGTCCAACTCGAATCCTGGTCAAGTTGTGGGATATTAGGAATGGTATATCTGATAGGCTGTTTGATGTGGCTGGTGTTGCTATCGCCCAATTCCCTCCTGATGGGCAATATCTCGCTGTAGAAAAGTAGTCTGAGAACGCCGTCGAGTTATGGAATTTGGAGGATGGTGGGATCACTCATCGATTCGAGCATCCCCCTGGCAATCTCAGATCACTCCAGTTTTCGTCGACCAGTGACTGTTTAATGGCTGCATTTAGGGAGTCTCACCACAAATGTCTTTGGAAGCTGGACACAAACCAGATGACACCCTTTGATCTTGATGTCGGATATGATCCTCCAGCCGTTATCCACACCAATCGCGTATTTGTCCCACGAGATAACACAGTCGAGATATGGGAGGTCACGGAAACCGGCTCAAATATGATCTTCAAGACAGAGCCTCTGACTACTTCATCTATAACTAGCATCTGTCCATCACGCGATGATCACAGGCTTTCGGTGGGAAGTCATGATGGAACTGTGAGGATGCGGGACCTGGAGGATTTGAGGCGCAATCAGTCTGTCGCTCAAGACATTACAGATGTGCCATTGATCATTGCATTCTCGCCCTCTGGAAAGATGGTGGCCACAAGATCACGACGATCTGGCTACGTTGATATGCTGGATACGACTACTTGGGAACTTGCTGGGCCTGGGGATGTTGAGTATAGACGCGGCATAGAGATCGCATTTTCCACAGATGACGATCGGGTAGCCGTTTCGACTGGATCTCTCGTCACTATATGTGATTTAATGCACCCAGAGAATCGCCTCTCATTCAACCCCCGGCCCAAAGGAAGAAGTGTCCGCAATAGGAAGGTTGCCTTCCAAACATGCTATGGTTATATGCACCCAGCTAGAAGATGATGACTCAGATGAGATCTCAGGACTGCTCCAGGTTTGGAAACTGGAGGATCACAGTGAATGCACATTCTTTGCCTATCAACATTCGAGAAAAGTCGTCGATATACCTGGCTCCTGATGGCTTGACTGTCATCTTCACCGATCCCGTCTTATGTTATTCATGGAACCACGACACTGCTCAATTTCTTCGTATCCGCTTTACTGATGAAGCGCATCTTGGTCATCCTGCATACTCACCTGACGGAAAATACTTCGCAAGTCATTCTCCCAAGGACAATGATGTCCGAATCTGGGACATACGAACTGGTCGGCTCCGTGGCAAGCCCATAGCAATGCCTGGGGTGGAAGCGATTGCCCTCTCACCTGTCCTAAATGACCGATCCCTTGGTGACCGACTCATTGCTCTTCGCTGCCGACACACACACACAATGACTCTCTTCGACGTCGACACCGGCCATCTGCGTGCTCAGTATTGGGATTCAGGATCTTTAATGAAGTTTATTCGAGATGGAACCAAGTTGGTGTCCTATCATCCAATCAGAATTCACGACATAAAGGACCTCACAGTTAAACACCGAAATGCTACTCTTGGACATGAGCCTGTCCCGCGAAACATGAGGGATGGATGGATACTGGGTCAGGACGATGGCCTATTGTTTTGGGTCCCACTCGAGCAGCGGCGACTTCTGGGCCTGCCTCACGTAGAAACGATTTGGGACAGGCCAACCAAGCTAGACTTCTCTAGCTTCAGATATGGCAGGCAATGGACAGAATGCATTGACCGAGGATGGTTGAAAGAAGTCGAGGAAAGGGAAAAGGAAATAGGGAGGCTGCTCGGGTAGGAGTCCAAAGCACCCAGGTGCGTACCCTTGAATACTATTACAATTTTACCATACATTGACACCTCCCACAGTACCATTGCCAAGTCTTGTAGACTACAGTATACGTATACATTAGACTCCTGTGTCAATATATACATAGAAATCAATGATCAACATTTTCACACCAGTCTTAACAATGTTGCTTTCACTCATCCCACCGGTATCACTGTGCTAGCTCAGCTGACTTCTCTGATGCAGACAGCGAATTCCGATCGTGTATCAATTGTTCAGCCTGTCCTTACAACCGTCTCTCATGCTGAGGCCTACAAGAGGGTGCCCCAAAAGCCGAGTTGTCTAGTCCATTGCTGTCCATTGGTCCCAGACTATGTTTTATTGCAGATGGAGATTGATGGAAGCTGTCAGACAAAAGTCTCAGTTCCTGTAAACACTGAACTAAATATTATTGTACCTATCAGACAAAAGTCTAGATACAATCAGCTATCTTTATGTCAAATAAGAAAGACTGAAATATACCTCAGTTCCTGTAAACACTGAACTGAGGCTTCCATGTTCTACTATGCACAACTATGTGCTTACTAAGTGTCAATTAGATAATCAATCAAAGAAAAGAGAACATGAGAGCTTGGAGATGCATAAAAGAAAATCAGCAATTTAATAAATGGTACCATGGTGGTTACCTGTTGATCTGCCTGATATCTTGGCCATTATTGATCACCTCGAGATGTGACTGGTATCGATCAAAAGGTCTTTTTAAGGGCTTTCCATAGCCATTGAGACTGTGTGAATTGTTGAAGAATTGATGGAGATATGGCCAAATGAAGTTTGTAACAGTTCTACAATCACCTGACCTAATCACATGATATGGTTTACTTAAGTTTCCCATGCTATTTATAGTTTTATCCCATTATATGTCTTGAGATTATGGATTAATTGTTCAAAAGCACAGGAAGTTATTTTCTTTTTGGGGCTCTCATAACAAGTCCACTATGCTCCCTTCCTACAACAGTCTGTGTGACAGTGAGCAATGTTGTCTATTAGGTCACTTTACTCTCTTCTTACAATGGTCTATGCAACTGCAGATAGTGTTGTCTATCAGGTTGCTTTGCTCCCTTTTTACAATGGTCTGCACAGCAGTGTCATAATTTGGCAAAATGGCTAAGTTATTATTTTTATTTCTTTTCTTTTTCTTTACTACACAGGAAGAAGTGTGGGAAATTGTCATGTCATAAGTGTCACTTGGTCACAGTCATATGATGGGTGTAGGAAAGTAGTGCACAGACCATGTAGTAGTTGTATAAATAGTATACAGAAAATAACAGGAACTCTATTGAGTTCTCCTTATTAGCTTGGATAAGAAGTGAGACTAAGTTATCTCAACTAAGTCTTTACAAGCAGTGGGTAATGTTGTCTATTAAGTCACTTTGCTCTCTTCCAACAATAGGCTGTATAACAGTAAGCAATATTGTGCATCAGGTCACTCTACTTCCTTCCTACACTAGTAGTTTGTACTGTTGTGAGTCAGGTTGCTCTGCTCCCTTCCTATAACAGTGAGGCCACAGTTAGCTCACTTTGCTCACTGCCTGTTCCAATTTATTCCAATTTATCCCAATTTATTCAAATTTTTTAATGGAATTTTTCAGTGAAAAGAGAGGTCAGGTGACAATGCTGCTTGGTCAGTTCTAAGTCAGCAGCCATCTTCCTACATGTGACACAGCATACATACTAGACAAGGTTTTCATCCAGGCCTTTGGCCTAGCTTATGAAGTTTATGTTGAAGTCAGTCTGCTGCACTCCCTTCCTACAATAGTCTGTGAAGTAGCAGATAGTATTGTCTGTCAGGTCACTATGCTCCCTTCTAACAATAGTCTATGAGGTAAAAGTTTGTTTACTTTCTTTAATATTGTGTTATTGAGTTTGTGTTATAGTCAATCCACTATACTTTCTTTCTACAACAGTCTGTGGAATAGCAGATAGTGTTGTCTAAAAGGTTGCTATACTTCCTTCCAACAACAGTCTGCTATTCTGACTTATGTCTTTATCTCTCAAGTCATAAGAAAAATCAATCTCAAGTCTATTGTTAGATACATATACAATCTATAATCTAATACTATTAAATACTTCTTTATATACTACATTGAGTGTCCTTCTACTCTCTTGGCTCTGCTCTGGAAGAAGGACTGAGATATTCAGAGGTGAAGTACATCTTGAAAAGGCCACATAAAGTTGTCCATGGGAAAACACTGATGTCTGAAAATTAATCCCTACATGCTCCACTGACTGTCCTTGAGACTTGTTGTTAGAGCACACTTCACAAGCGAAGGCCCAATAAGCTTATTGGATAGTCCCAGAAGCTAAGGTGATATTCAACTGAAGTATATTTACAACAGAAGACTAGTATTTATACTACTAGATCGTCAAGGCACCGTTCTCATGGTACCTGACAGATATTCACACTAAGTCCAATAATAGTTTTAGAGAAATCACATAGTATGTCACAAAAGGGAAGATAGGAGAGAGTGAGAGTGCAGTTGGCAGGATGACAGCCCTTAGATAGGAGCCTACCCACATCACTAAGCATACCTCTAGAGTTATCCCCTTACACTTGTTGATAGTCATAGGAAAGGCTAGCCTGACTGGGAATTGAAGTCTCTTGAGTGGCACAGGTAATGTCTCTGCATTAGATGATAACCTGATCCTTGGAATTAATACCACCTTGCCTCTAAATTTCCTGTCCTTGCTGATAATCCTGTACTGGAGCACCTTTTTTCTCACATTTAACACCACTATTCTTGTCCCATTACAAAGTCTTTCTCCTAGATCCTATTACAAAAGGTCACTTACTGTTTGTGATTGGGTTGAAAATATATTCAAAATGGGCTTATAAGCAAAGTTCAGATAGTGACAAAAGATATTGCTAAGTCTGAGGTCTAATCCTCAGACTATGAGTCCTTAAATACAAAAAAGTGATAGTCTGTGTACTAGGACAAATCATCACATGCTACTACCTATTGTTCTACATATGGTAGTGCCTTTATGCTTGAAAATGCAATAACTTAACCTTATGGAGGCTGTCCTTTGTTCTAAGAAAAGGACAGATGACTATCTATGAGTAATTAATTAAGTCTATATGCAAACATTGAGGACTTCATATCTCCATGAATATTAATTGCCTTGGCATTTTTTTAGGCTCATTCTGAGCGGTATGAAGAGGGCTTTCCTGATGCCTAGAAGCAAAGTGTCAATCATAGTGGTACCTGAGATATTGGCAATTTAATAATAGTACTATGGCAGTTATCTACTGATTTGCTCAATATCTCAGCCAACATTGATTGCCTTGATATGTGACTTGTATCAATCAAAAGGTCTTCTTAAGAGCTTTCTTGAGCCATTGAGACCATAGAAATTTTTGAAGAATTGATGGAGATATGGCTGAATGATGTTTGTAACAGATCCAAGTTCCTCAATAAAATAACTAGAGAGCCAACCTTGAGACAAAGCAAAGCAGAAGGCAATCCACCAGTATTGAGTTGTTGAAGAAACTCTATAGGATAAGCATAGTACACTCTATCTTCTTCAAACATAGAGTCCACACTTCTTAGTATATGGACCTCTGCATTTGGGTTGAACTGTTGGAGAATGGCCTTATTGATATTATAGACTTCATCATTTCTAGGACAAAGAATAATGTGATCTAAGAAGTACTGGTCATCTTGAGCCCTTGAGTTGCCAATTCCTAGATAGATCCTATTAATGAGAGTATTGAGATTAGCACAAACCATAGACTGAGGAACTTGAATCATTAATGGAGTATACTCTGTTAAGTTTCATATTGCTTTTCGTCATCTGCTCTGACTATATATTTGCATCTCACTGCTCCATCTAAAGAGCTCCACTTGTTGCTCTTATATCCTTGTCACTCCTTTAGCAATGCTCAGGCTCCAGAATTGCTCCTCCACTGGGTAGATACTGATACATGATTTTCATATATAAAGTATATATCTATAAATCTAAAAGCTAGTCATTCTGTTGGCTTTTAGTCCAACTCTTTTTCAGCACCCAAGGATGTACCTGTGCATCTTTCACTGTTAATCATCTTATTATTATTCATAGTTGACCTAGCACCAATCTCCAGTAACCACTGAGCATGTTGATTATCAGCTTCACAGTGACCCAAGTGCATATTCTGTCTGAGATGCAAGAACTTGATATGTCTCCATAAATTTCCTCTATAAAAAGATACTACTACCACTTATTGACATATTTCTTTAGACACCACAGACAAAATCTAACAAAAATTTCCTCCAAATACCACTATAATTCTACCAAATGAATGATCATTCTAGATAATATATCAATTCAAAAACTATCAAATACAAGTAATTACTTACTTCAAACAAATCTCTGAGACATTGATCACCAGCATTAATATCATACTTGTGCTGCATAGGAACTTCATCCCAAATGATAACCTTGGTTTGTTGGAGGACTGGGAACATGTAACTATTACATTTGAGTCTAGCCACAGAGTCTTTATGGATAGAAAGAGGAATCTTGAAGCATGAGTGAGATGTTTTTCCTCCATCCAACAAAAGAGTAGCAATCCCAGATAATGCTATACACAGTGCTACTTGACCTCTCCTTCTAACCTCAGCAGCAATAGTGTTACACTCCCACAACCACCAGCAGCATGAATGAAAAAAATATGACCCTGATTGTTGATAATAGACTCTAGAACAGTATCAAAAGCAGTAGCTTGGTCAGGATTGAAGAATGCTCTTTGCCCATTCACCAAAGTTGCCATTTCATCTACATTATACTACTTAGCCTGCAAGAGAGGATTGGATATTCTGTGAGCCCACTGTTGCTGTGAAAAAGGCATTAATGGAAAATCAGCAAGACTTTTTCCCATTTTCATTAATATCCTATTGAGATCCCAAAGGTCATAATCATAAACATCATCCTCTGGTATCTCCTGGTCAGCTTGGTAGTAGTTTATATGATGTAGTTTGTGCTTGACATCATCACATAGCCTAGCCTTGAATTGATCCCAGAGAAGATAAGGTTTAGCCACTTCATCAGTCAGTAAGATGACTACCAACAACTGACAACATGTTATTCCAGACTGCATTGCAATTGCTTCCTCCAAGCAAATCCTCTACTCATGATCATCCTCTAGGAATCTCTTTGCCATACATGCCTCCTTAGATATAGCAAACACTTGGCCATTCCAGGTCCTTAGATGCTCCTAACTCTTTCCATCTTCAAATATAGTCAAAAGAAGTTGTAAAAACTGCTCTCTCTTTGATAGTGATACAAAGTACATCCTTTCAATCACCTTGGCCTATTGTCTTGGATGCCATGACTTAGCTTTAGCATACCAGGCATAGTACTGAGGAAACTGCTAATAGATAAGGCCCAATCCATTATCATGTACAGAGTTATAGTCAAACCAAACAGTGAGTTAAGTCTTCTCTACATTTTGCCTAGCTAACACTTCATTGACAGTCTGGTGTGCATAGAAGCTGACATAGTATTCATTGGGAAGATAAATAGGAAGACATTAGACTACTGGTAACTCTCTATGCATATTGAATTCAAAGATCTTCCAGCAAGCTTTTGTTGGACCAATAAACCAACTATCTAAATGAGCCTTGATTTCATCTTGCATCCCACCACTAATCTCCATAGTTGCTCTATCAGGACCCTTGTAGATATACTTGCTCAGATACTTGACAGTTCCCAATCTAGCAGAGATTTCAACATTGAGATAACAATCAAAGAGAAGAAGTTGAGGACAGTAAGGGACCACACATTGATTGGTGAATCTGGCTCCATTTCATTCAAAGACCAAGCCATTGTCAGGCCTAGCATACAGTAAATAACTATTCTCAGCCTAATCTGTTCCCTATCACAAAAGGTCACTTACTTGTTTTGTGATTGGTTGAAATATAGATTCAAAAGTGCTTATAGGCAGAGTTAGACAAGCAACAAGAGATATCATTAAGTCTGAGGTCTAATCCTCAGACTATGAGTCCTTAAATACAGAAAAGTGATAGTCTGTGCACTAGGACAGATTATCACATGCTACTATCTATTGTTCTATATATGGTAGTGCCTTTGTGCTGTAAATAGTAATAACTTAACCTTATGGAGGCTGTCCTTTGTTCTAAGAAAAGGACAGATAACTATCTATGGGTAATTAATGAAGTCTATGTACAAATATTGAGGTCTTCATATCTCCACTGATATTAATTGCCTTGAGGTCACTCTAGGCTTTTTCTGAGCAGTATGAAGAGGGATTCAGATGGGCCTAGAACCAAAGCATTGATCATGGTGGTTTCTGAGATATTGGCAATTTAATAAATAGTACTATGGTGGTTACCAGTTGATCTGCCTAATATCTCAGCCAATATTGATTGCCTTGAGATGTGACTGGCATTGATTGAAAGGTCTTTTGGTGGGCTTTTTGTAGCTGTTGAGACCATGAGAATTGTCAAAGAATTGATGGAGATATGGCCAAATGAAGTTTGTGACATTCCTTCTCTATTATAGAGGTAGCCTTTGGGCTACCTGCATAATGATAATATTTATTATTTTTCTTATTGTTTTCAATCATTTAATTATGTAATTACATAAAGTAAAAGTGACATGACTACTTATTTACTCTTGGACAATTTATTTCTATAACTTTCCTGTAAGGGAACATCTCCATTTCCACCCCTGAATGGTATGGTGACACTCTGAAGCAACCTTAGCCTGTTTAACTAGTAATACTTAAACACACTAGTTTAGCTCTGATCCTACTGACCCTGACACTAAGGGATGTAAAACTAGTATATAATGTAAAAGATCCCTCCAAGAGCCTCATCCTAATCTCTGAGGATTCTCCTGGAGGTGAGTTGTATCATAATTACAATTTGTAATATCAACTGAGGATTCTCCTGGAGTCTTGTGCCCAGTCACCATTACAGCAGATTAAGATCTTTAAAAATGGAGCCTTGGACTATCCCAGTGGACAGCCACCCGATAGGTCGCCCTCCTCTGTCATACCCAGCCCTCCAAAAATTCTGCTCTCCAGATGTTGTTACCCTTGGACACCCCTCAAGGCATAGCCGACACCTTAGGATACCTACAGTACTATCTTCAGGAGCTCATGGAGAGACAACACGTCTCTGAAAATAACATCAACACCACCCTGGTAGCCCTGAGCCCTGACTGCACAGCTACAATAGCTTACACAGTTAGTGGCTAACCCCACCCTTCCGGCAGTACTGAACACACCTCCCCTGCCTGTACTATCTCCTCCAACATCTCTGTCCCCCACTCTGACAGCACGACGAACATGTCCTAAACTCTCCTTTTCTCTGGACTTCAGCAGAGAACGTCACAATGGCCTCATGTTCTTAAACTCCTGCTCCCTCTACATATGCCTAGCCCTAGAACAGTTCTATGACAAACAAGAAAAAATTCTCTGGGCTCTCACATTTTTCAAGGGTGGTCATGCCACCAAGTGGTCCAAGAACATCGTCTGTCAGGAAGTGGACACTGGTGTTTTCCCCATGCAAACCTGGGGGGACTTTGAACAGCAATTCTGGGTTCACTTCTTCCCTGTGAATGCAGAAGCAGATATGATCAACACCCTGGAAGGAACCTCCTACCACCAAGGAGGTTAGACAGTAGATGACTATCTGGACAATTTCCAGACCCTGGTCTCTGACACAGGTTACACAGATCCCTGGACACTAGTGGTGAAGTTTCGACAAGGTCTCAAGTTGGGCATCCAGAACCAAATTGCCACTATGTGTCAAGGATGTGCGGAGCAGAAGCAGAGTGACCTAGAGTGGAGTAGAGTTACTCTGGAATGGAAGGGATTTGACAACAAAAGTGGGGGAACAACCTTGGTCTCAGCTCGTGTGCTGTGCCTCAATCTACTGTCTGTAAGGGCGACTGGAGTGGAAGACTCCAGGAGATTCCTCAGTTAATTATAGTCAATGAAATACTGTTACAACTTACCTCCAGGAGATTCCTCAGAGAATTAGATGAGGCTCCTGGAGGGAACAATCTACATTATATACTACAGTGTCTTTGCGTCCCTGCATTGGTAACCAGGGTCTGAACAAGGAAAGTGTGCCGGGTGACAACAGAGTGCTCTTGGA
>Ga0153963_1000083_pt1 | contig 13322 bp, 9 predicted proteins | sample TSFL047MetaG_FD_104692 | JGI IMG/M metagenome (GOLD analysis project Ga0153963, IMG submission 104692) | Attine ant fungus gardens microbial communities from Florida, USA - TSFL047 MetaG | ecosystem: Host-associated > Fungi > Mycelium > Unclassified | place: USA: Florida, Withalacochee...
TGTGCTCCCTTCCTTCACTGTTAATTTGCACTGTTGTAAGTCAGGTCGCTGTGCTCCCTTCCTTCACTGTTAATTTGCACTGTTGTAAGTCAGGTCGCTGTGCTCCCTTCCTACAACAGTAAGACCACAGTTAGTTTGCAAATTGTACGTCAGGTCGCTCTGCTCCTTTCCTTTACTGGTAATTTGCACTGTTGTAAGTCAGGTCGCTTTGCTCCCTTCCTACAACAGTAAGGCCACAGTCAGCTCGCTTTGCTCACTGCCTGTTCCAATTTTATTCCAATTTGTTCTAATTTATTTGAATTTATTGTGAATTTATTTGAATTTTGTAGAGTTTTTGAGTGGAAAGAGAGGGTGTGGGAATGCTTAGGTACAATTAATCAGCAGGCATCACTCCTACGTTCGGTGCAGCATACATACTAGACGAGGTTTTCATCTGGACCTCCGGCCCTTCTTGAACCCTCTACTAATTCTGTGTTAGTAAGTTTGTGTTGAAGTCAGTCTACTATGCTCCCTTCCTACAACGGTCTGTGCAGCAGCAGATAGTGTTGTCCATCAGGTCGCTGTGCTCCCTTTCTTCACTGGTAATTTGCACTGTTGTAAGTTAGGTCGCTGTGCTCCCTTCCTACAACAGTATGGCCACAGTCAGTTTGCAAATTGTATGTCAGGTCACTCTGCTCCCTTCCTTTACTGGTAATTTGCACTGTTGTAAGTCAGGTCGCTCTGCTCCCTTCCTACAACAGTAATACCACAGTCAGCTCGCTTTGCTCACTGCCTGTTCCAATTTATTCCAATTTTACCTAATTTATTTGAAATTTTCCTGAATTTATTTGCATTTTTGAGTGGAAAGAGAGGGTGTGGGAACGCTTAGGTACATGATTTATCAGCGCCATCTTCCCACATCGGTCTTGCATACATACTAGATAACTTAGGCAGTAGTAGTAGCTATGAGGTCCTAGCAACTTAGTAACACTGTAGACAACTTGAAGTAATTGTATTGAAAGAGATAAGTGACAAAGTGCTAACTTTGAGTCCACAGGGAATTGTATATCAAGTCAGGTGACCTACTAAGTAATGAATCACTGAAATATTACTGAAGGACTGTCTAGAGCACATCTAACAGCTTGGGCCTTGTTTTTTTTGTTACAATCTTTAAACTAGCAGATTTAAGTCTCCTTCTAACTGTCTTGTATAATAGAGTATTATAAGCTTCATTAAGATCTATCTTGTAAGGCTCTAGCTATAATGACTTAAACCTACTCCAAGTTCGAGTTGACAAGGAAAACTCAATAGAGTTTTTATTTATTTCTAGTACACTACTTATACATAACACTTTCCCATACTTCTTATGTATAGTAAGTCCAAAAGAAAAGAAAAAGAAAAAAATATAAATAATAACTTAGCTGTTTTGCCAAGTCATGATATATCTTTATTAATTCTTTATTGATTTTTATAGTCTTATTAGCACTTAAAAGCTCTTAAAAAACCTCTCAAATAATGCCCAAATGTCTCAACACAATTATTATTTGCTGAGCTATTAGACAACTAGTAGGTAATCTCTATGGTATTGAAACAAGGTCATCTAGGCAATAAGTTGTTGTTGTCTTTGTTGAGAATGAGTTTGTTTTCTTTCTATTGTATCAAGTAGGGTTATTGTAAGTACATTGTTGTTATCTTATTGTCTACACTGTAAGGCCCAAAAATAAACAAATTTTGCAACTTCATGTTCCAAAATTAGAACTAGGATAGAACCTACTGCTAGGTAGTGAAAAAGGCATAGAGGACTTTACCAACAAAGTTGACTACCTATCTATGTAGCTATATACCCAGGAACATAAGATCACTACCACCAATAGGCCAATCACTCAAGAACCAGCAGAGTTGAGCCTATAGTCCCATAGCATTAATGCCAAAAATAACAGCTTAGTCAGGAAAAAAAGTCTCATATAGGAAAGTCCAGAAAGATATCTATCAAAAGGAAATAGGACTAGTAGCCTGGCAAGAGATAAGAATAGAATACAACATTACCTGATCAGTCATAGCTAAGAATAGGAAATCAATCAAAAACTGATTCTTCATGATCAAAAACAAAAAAGCCTAATAAAAGAGTAACAAGAAACCTCAGAGAGCTATGGGAATAGCATCCAAGACACCCTAAGGGTAAGAAAAAATGGGTCCCAAGTTGCTAAAGTAAGCAAAGAACAGAAGAGATCACCATGAAGTTAGTGGTAGATAACCCAGTAACTTGATAAGGGCAAAATAGACCTGGAAAAACCATAGTAAATAATTGAGAAAGTCAAGGAGGCATGAGATTCTCCATTACTACCAGAACAATTGTTGTATTAATAGGCTTATAACTGGATTTATTATTTCTCTTTATTTTTTGTATATTTCTTTTGTATTTTTCTAAAACATATAAAAACTCCTACTTAGTAGGAAGAGAACGAGCAATCTCAGTTACCTCTTTCCTCTATTTGGGTTTTCAAAAGTAGAAATCTATTTTTAGAGTGATCAGATCAGTGATTAAGGTGCTTTGACTCAAGACTAAGTCAAAACAAAGAGACTACAAGACTAGTCATTATGAGAGCCCCAGAAAAATAGTGTGGGAAACTTAAGTAAACTATATCACATGATTGGGTCAGGTGATTGTAGAATATTCCAGAAGAACATGTGATTGTGGGACTTTAGTGCATAGACCATATAAAAGTAATATAAGTAGTATAGAATATAACGGGGAACTCTATTGAGTTCTTCTTGAACATCTATCTAGGATGAACTCTAAGTCTTCATGACTCTATGTTAACATAAGAACTTGATATCCAACAGTGACCTCGCACCTCATGGCCTCACCACCTACTTACTCTCTTATTATCCTCACTAGTAAGTACAGCATTCACAAGCTTTCTGGATAGCAGGCCCTAGTTGTAAAGGGGACTTCTTAGTCAGTTAGGGACTGAGGGAAGAGACTAGATACCAAGTCCAGGTATCCTATTCAAGTCCTAATCTTGTAACTGGACATTGTTCTTTACCTTTTTCCATGTATAAACTCTGTACTGCACTCCATTGTGAGTGGTACACACAGGAGATTGGCAGTAATTCATTAGGAAGTTGCTTAGAGTAGGGGTCCTCTTTTTAGAGGCAATCATATACAAATTTGATTAGGGCAGTAGTCAGTAAGGCAGTAGGACTCCAAACAGGTGAAGATTTTCTGCTCTGTTGGACATAGCCTTAAGTAGTTACCCTGGATCAAGAACCATCATCATCCAAATACCAATCATCTCTACACACTATAACAAGCTTACTAGCAGAATAGTCAGTAAACCACTCATAGGCCTTACTACAATCAAGCCCTTATCCACACCCTTACACCAAACCTTATGGGTGTGATACAATCTGAGTTAATGATTAGCCAGGCTTTTCAGGCCTGCTACTCTATAGAAGGTTGTCTGAGTGACTACTGCATCTTGTCTCTTGAAAGAATAGGGTATATAGTATGAAATATTCACCAACTTAATCTCTTATTAAGACCATCCCTTACACACTCAAGAGAATTGCATTTACAACCTCAAGAGCTTCTGAGATGGAGGCAAGGGCCAAGGAGGCCCTCCCTATCTGAGAAATATATTAGAATATTACAGATGTTGGAAACTCAATTAAAAGAAATAGAAAAGGAAATCTCTTTATTCTACTGCTCTTTCTTATATCTTTTTTCCATGACATTGCTATGTGGATACATCAGATGTCACCTTCCTATTCTTCATACCTTCCAGGCATGACCATGTAATCCTGCTCTATCACAAATGGTCACTTACTATTTGTGATGGGTGCTTTGATACTTTAAAGAGTTCAAAAATGCGAAGTTAGACAAGTAACAAAAGATGTTGTTAAGTCTGAGGTCTAATTCTCAGACAGAGAGTCCTTATATACAGAAAAGTGATGGTCTGTGTACTAGGACAGATCATCATATGCTACTACCTATTGTTCTACATATAGTAGTGCCTTTGTGCTAGAAATAGTGATAACCTAACCATATGGAGGCTGTCCTTTGTTCTAAAAAAAGGACAGATGACTATCTATGGGTAATTAATAAAGTCTATGTGCAAACATTGAGGCTTTCATATCTCCACTAATATTAATTGCCTTGGCACTTTTTTAGGCTCATTCTGAGCAGTATGAAGAGGGATTCTCTGATGCCTAAAAGCAAAGCTTAGATTGTGGCAGTTTCCAATATATTGGCGATTTAATAAATGATTGTCATATAACAGAAAATACCCATTAAATAATATAATTTCTTTTTATATTTTATATTATTACTAATTTTTCACTCCTAAACTCCTGTTGTCTACTCCTATAGGATCACGATGTAGACTAGTTACTAGTACTCTTCCTATTCTGGACTTAGTATAAGTACTTCAGTAGTTACATCCTAGTTCCTTAGTTCATAGATTAAAGTCATTTACGTCTTCTCCTTGTTCTATCCTCACTCCTATCAATCTATACCATTCCTCTCCGAAACTCCTAGCAACAATTCAGTTCTCCTGAAATATGCAACCATACACGCGACAGCAGATCGAGGCATAGCGCATGAGCTGAGGCCAAGGTTGTTCCCATTTTGTTGTCAACTCCCTTCTATTCCAGAGTAACTCCACTCCTGCTCTGCATGTCCTTGACAATGGTACCATAGTGGTTACCTGTTGATCTGCCTAATATCTCAGCCATTATTGATTGCTTTGAAATGTGACTGGTATCAATCAAAAGGTCTTTTCAAGGGCTTTTGGGAGCTATTGAGACCATGTGAATCGTCAAAGAATTGATGGAGATATGGCTAAATGAAGTTTGTGACATGCTTTATCTCCAAACTTCACTTTTGCCTAATATCCTCTGATCTCCAAACCAGCTTCCTTCTACTCTGAATATGATCTAAAAACACCTGATAGTGTGTATGAGCATTAACAATACAATTGTTGTTTGATGGCATATCTGCTTCTTGACTGAGTCCAGCAGTGATGGGATCACTGGTTACTGATAGACTTTTGATCTGTTATCTTAGTGTTATATTAGTCTAAGTCCATTCTAGATTAAAATTATCTTGTATTCCAAAGATATCCTTGAGCCTCTGATTTCTAGAGTTTTAACATTGATAGTCTATATCTAAGAAATCTAATACTAGCTCATCAGTCTTGCCTCCTGAGGTATATGCTATTCTAGCATGTGGCAGCTTGGCACTACCTGATAGAAGTACCCAATCTTGGGTCTAGATTGTGTCTGGGGCTTATAGAAGGTCTCTAGAGTGGGTTCCAATAGTGAAATCCAGGGGTATAATATGTATTCCATGCTACATTTTCACAGAAAATTTGCTAGTGGCATAACACTGTCACCACCACTATCACTATACAACATGTTCCACTAACAACAACAACAACCACCACCACAACAGCAGCAGAAAGAACCATGCATGGTGCCTATTCCTTGCCAATAACCTCCACCAATCAGAGAGGAACAACTCCTCTCAATCATTGCCACTCTGTAACAGCAGGTTAACAACATGCTTCTCTAGCAACAGGGGAGTAGAGTAGAGGTTGCAAGACCTCCAATGTTTAGTGGAAAAATGGAAGAGATGAGGGTATTTATAAATACAGCCTGCCTTTATTTATGAATGAAGATAACAGGGAAGGTGGTGACAACACAAATAGTATAGGTGTTGTTATACATACAGGGAGGAGTAGTAGAAGTATAGAAGAACAGCCTGTTGGATAAACTGGCCAAGGGAGAGTCAGAGGTTGAGATAACAGAAGAATTGTTTACAAAAATAAGAAATGAGTTCAGGGAAACAACAGAAGAGAAGAGGAAGATAGAGTAGCTGAGGACAATAGAACAGGGGGGAAGATCCTGTGACAAATATGTCCAGGAGTTCAAAAAGGTTGCCAGAGAGAACAACTATGAAAGAAAACCCCTCATAAAGGAATTCAAGAGAGGATTGAATGGGGCCATTAGGAGAAAATTAGTAGAAGCAGAAAGCCTGCCTACTACTATTAGAGAGTTAGCAAGAGAGGGCAGTAAGATTAGATAGAAATCAAAGACAGAGTAAGGTAGTATGAGGACTGAAAGATATTCAGGCCTAAAAATAAGCAAATTTCATGATTTCACATCCCAAAACTAGAACTAAGATAGAATCACCTGATAGGTAGCAGAGAATGTAAGGGCGACTGGGCACAAGACTCCAGGAGAATCCTCAGTAATATTACAGATTGTGGTTATGATACAACTCACCTCTAGGAGAATCCTCAGAGATTAGGATGAGGCTCCTAGAAGGATCCTTTACATTATATACATCCCTTAGTGTCAGAGTTAGCAGGACCGGAGCTAAACTAGTGTGTTTAAGTATCACTAGTAAACAGGCTAAGGTAGCTCCGGAGTGTTGTCAAGCTATTCAGGGGTGGAAATGGAGGTGTCCCCTTACATTCACCCCCCTTCAAGATTGCTATGTCTCGGAGCAATGGACTTGGAATGAAAAATGTTGTCAAACTCTGCACATTAGACATGTCTCAGAGCTCCGGAGTATTTGCGATGGAACTCCACTATGAGTTTTGGTGCAGAAACTTCGGAAGCGGACTCCCAGGAACTGTGTTTGCGGCCATATCCCTTTCACTTAATGAGGTACTGGAATCTTCTCTGATGCCAATGACTGTCGAGTATTTCCTCTACTTCTCACTCCGCTTCTCCGTCAACAACTATAGATGGTAGGTGGTCCTCTGTTTTGCATCCTGTAATTGGGTCGTTTGGAGCCAGAGTGAGCTTTACTACATTGAACACTAGATGAAGCAACTCCATCCAATGTGGCAGCCTTAAGTGATAGGCCATAGGTCTGATCCACCATTCTACTATAAAGGGGCCAAGCTGTCGGTGCAAGAGTTTCTGTGAGAGGCGTGTAGTGCAAATATCCAATGCATTGAGAAAGACCTTGTCGCCCAGTCAGAACACCAGAGCCAGAGTTCTTCGACGGTCGTAGTATCTTTTCATGTCGTCCTGTACCTTGCAGATTGTGGACTTCACTTCTTTGATTGCCATTCTCATCCTTTCTGTAAACTTGTTGACCATCTCTAGATCAGAGTGGTTCTGTTGGGGTTTGAAGCTCATGTGAGGAATGCGTCCAGTGTCAAGTAGGAACGGAGGCTGTTGGGTAGTAGAGTGGACATGATTGTTGTGCTGGAACTCTGCCATAGGTAAGAGGTCATACCAATCATCTTGCCGTTTGTTTACAAATAGCTGGAGATACTGGTTCAATTCTTGGTTGACGCGTTCCGTCTGTCCGTTGGTTTGGGGGTGCCAGGCTATAGAGAACGCCAACTTTATTCCTAGTAGGTGGTAAAGCTCTCTGGTGAAACAAGTGACGAACTGAGGTCTGTGGTCTGAGACTACACACTTCAGAAGACCATGGAGTTTCCAGATTTGATGTAAGAAAAGCCTGGCTGTGCCTTTCACTGTCACCGTCATGTACGTCGAAATGAAGTGTGCCCGTTTTGACACCAAGTCTACCACTGTCATCATTGCATCGTGTTCGGAGGAGAGGGGGAGTTCCACAACAAAATCCATGCTAAGCATGTCCCATTACGAGTCTGGGATCTGGAGGTGATGCAGTTTGCCTACCGGAGCCTGCCTTATCAGTTTCGTCCTAAGGCAGAGGTCACAGGTGCTGACATATTGTCTGATATACCTAGACATTTGAGGCCACCAGTAGTTCCTAGATACCAACTCCAGTGTTTTCCAGCATCCGGAATGTCCAGCAACCTTTGTATCGTGGCACAGCAAGACTATCCGCCTTCGTAAGTCCAAATTCCGGGGAATGTAGATTTTGCCTCTGAACTGGAGTACTCTGTCATCTTCCGACCACTCCGCAGAATGGACTGTCTTACTCGATGCTTGCTGGAGTTCTCTTGCTGCCTTTGCTATGGGCTCTTCCTGGTCACCTCTCTAGTTCCCTTGACAAATTTCTCTAAGCATGTCTCGCTCCGGTTCTTTCAGGTGAAGTTCTTTAAGGGCTTGGACTGCTATGAGCTCTGGTCGTAAAAGGACTACGTCTTCATTGTCGGAGGCTCCGTTGCCATGGTCTAGTCTCCACGATAAAGTGTCTGGCTTCTCCATGGAGCATCCTGGGCAATGAATCAACTTGAAGTCGAAGCGAGCCAAGTATAAAGACCAATGGACTTGGCGACAGTTGAGTTTCTTAGCTGTCATGAAGTACTTTAGGTTCTTGTGGTCTGACCAGATTTCTACTGGGTGCTAGGCCCCTTCCAGAAAGTGCCTCCACTCTTCCAGTGCGCAGATGATAGCAAGCATCTCCTTGTCATGGATCTTATAGTTCTGTTCCACCAGGGACAGGGATTTGCTATAGAAAGCCACTGGGTACCATTTTTCTCCTCCGGATAGTTGCTGAGAGAGGACGGCTCTGGAGGCAAAATCTGAACTGTCAGCCTTGATACGGAAGGGTTCCGAGTCTTGGGGTGATGCTAGGATCGGAGCAGTGGTCACTGCCATCTTGAGACATTCAAGGGCTTCCTGTTTCTTGGTACCCCAGTTCCAGGGCCTGATTGGAGCAAGTGAGGTTGAAGAGGGGTCGAGCTGTGGTTGAGAAGTCTTGAATGAAGCGACGGTAGAAGTTGATGAAACCTATGAAAGCTTGTACATCAGTCCGGTTTTCCAGGATGGGCCACTCATGGACTCCAGTGACTTTAACAGGGTCTATCACAACCTTGTTCTCTGAGATGACTAGTCCGAGGTATTCAATCTGTTTCCGGTAGAACTCACACTTCTCCAGATGGAGGAATAACTTATGTTCTGTCAGTATTTCCAAGACCCTCCGGACCACCTGTTCATGTTTCTCTTCTGTCTTCATAAAGATCAAAATGTCGTCCAAGTATACTACGACAATCCCTTTCACTATGACGGTTCTGAAGATGTCATTCATTATAGGCTAGAAGGTAGCAGGGCTGTTGGTCATTCCAAAAAACATTACGAGGGGTTCAAAGAGGCTATGATTAGTGCAGAAGGCTGCCTTCTATTCGTCTCCAGGCTTGATGCGTACATTATTGAAATCCCAGCAGATGTCCAGTTTTGTGAAATACTGGGCTCCACAGAGTTGGGAGACAATTCAGAGATGAGGGGGAGAGGGTATCTGTTATGAAGAACACAGGGGCTGCAATAGGGAATTTTGAAGGTCGGATTCATCCGGTGCAGAGGTTCTCTTCCAGGAAGGCATCTAACTTTGCTTGCTTCAACGGAGACAGGGGGTACACTTTTGACGACTTAGGCTTTGCTCTGGGGGTTAGTTCAATCGTGTGATCCCATTTGCCGTACTCCAGTAGGATGTCAAAGTTCTCCTTAGCGAACACGGATTGAAACTCCACAATATAGGCTAGTAGCAGAGTGACAGTGGCCTGTGTTTCTACACTGCATCTAGCTCCTTCCACGAGGCGTTGAGATGTTGTGGTCGTGGCTCGGAGGTCGACCAAGTCAACCTCCAGGAGGAGACGTGTAAAGAACAGTCGGTCTCTGAGCTCCCAACTCGAGTAGTGCATTTGTGGAGGCTCCTCCTCTGGCTCTAGCTCTTCTTGGAGTAGGGGTGTGGGTCTGTCATGATAAGATTGAAGGGCTCGGAGTTCAATCCTCTTCTGGCAAGTCTATTCCTTCCGCAGGGCGTGTCCTCCCTCGCAGCGGAGGGGACAGCGAGTCATTTCAACCTCTCCTTTTTCCTAGTCAATCTTGGGGTTGTGGTCCTTGAGCCAGTCATAGCCTAGGATTAGACTCTGTTGCCCAAGTCCGGAGACAGCTAGGAGCATCCTTTTGAAATGAGTCTTGTACCAGAGAACTACATCCACAACTTTGGAGATTTGTCCTGCCTCGTTGGGGGAACTGTTGACATTGAAGACGAGGATGTTATGTGAGAGGGTCTGGGTATTCATCCCCTTCGAATGGACGAAATCCCTGTTGATGAGGCTTCCGGTTGCTCCACAGTCTAGGAGAGCTTCGACAAAGTGTAGTTTGCTTGTGTCCATAGTTCCAATTTCCACTGGCAGGAGTAGGGATGTCCCTTGCATGTCCAAAGTGCTGATCGAAAGGAGCTTGGGCAGTCTTTTCTCCCACTTGGGTCTGTGGAGCGGAGCCAAGATAAGGGGGATAGGGGGGGGTGCATCTACTAGTTCACTGTCAATTGTATTGGGGTCTTCTATAGTCAATACAGTGAACTTATTTACTGGCGACCGGGACGCACTTATCGCTGGCTGTGCTACGCAAAATCCTCTTCCTCCAGGGGACAAGCCTTTTCTATCAGAACTGCATTTTTCAACACCAACAGATCTTCAATCAATTCCTCCTGCTGCTCTGTGGTGAGTTGACGGACGTCCATTCGGTGGGGACAATCCCAGACTACATAGTTTGTGTCTCTGCATCAGTAGCACCCTCACAGAAGCAAAGACCTTGCTTTTCTAGTGGCGTCCACGTCTATGGGGACTCCCATAGACAGAGTGGTCGGTGGAGGCTTTGGAGTGACCAGAGGGGGCGGAGCAAGGGGTAACCTTGCCATGGGCAATGGTGGGGGCCAGGCGGAGACAGTTTTGAGTGATGCGGAAGGGGCAGAATACGACATAGACTGGAAGGCTTCATTTGCGAGGCGTGCTTGGTCAATTCTCCATGCTGCTCTATATCACGTATCGGGGTCGGTATCAGCTGGCTGTCCATAGTGCATGGTGGCAATCTGGTTTTGGATGCCTAGTCTGAGACCTCGCCAAAATTTCACTACTAGTGTCTGGGGATCTATATAACCAGCGTTAGAGACCAGGGCTTGGAAGCTATCCAAATAGTCATCTACCGTCTAATTTCCTTGGTGGTAGGAGGTCCCTTCTGAAGTGTTGATCGCGTCCGCTTTCACATTTACAGGGAAGAAGTGCAGCTGGAATTGTTGTTCAAAGTCTCCCCAGGTTTGGATGGGGAAAACACCAGTGTTCGCTTCTTGACAGAACACGTTTTTGGACCACTTGGCAGCACGACCTCCTTTGAAGAATGTGAGAGCCCAGAGAATCTTTTCCTGTTCATCATGGAACTGCTCCGGGGCTAGGTGTATATAGAGAGAGCAGGAGTTCAGAAAAGCGCGGCCGTTGTGACGTTCTCCGTTGAAGTCCAGAGGGCAGAAGAGCTTGGAGTGAGTTCGTTGTGCTGGCAGAGCAAGGGACAGAGACACCAGAGGGGATGGTATGGGTGGGGGAGGTGTGTTTGGTACAGCCAGAGGAGGGGGGTTAGCCACTAACTGTGTGAGCTGCTGTAGCTATGTGGTCAGGGCTGCTAGGGTGGAGTTAATATTACTTTCTGAGACATGTTGTCTCTCCATAAGCTTCTGCAGATAGTGTTGCAGGTATCCTAGGGCGTTGGCTACACCTTGAGGGGTGTCCGGGGGCAATGACATCTGAAGAGTAGATTTTTCGGAGGGTTGGGTATAGCAGGGGAGAACAACCTATTAGGTGGCTATCCACTGGGATAGTTCAAGGCTCCACTTTAAGATCCTAATCTGTTGTAAGAGCAACTGGGCACAAGACTCCAGGAGAATTCTCAGTAATATTACAGATTGTGGTTATGATACAACTCACCTCTAGGAGAATCCTTAGAGATTAGGATGAGGCTCCTGGAGGGATCCTTTATATTATATACATCTCTTAGTGTCAGGGTTAGCAGGACCGGAGCTAAACTAGTGTGTTTAAGTATCACTAGTAAACAGGCTAAGGTAGCTCTGGAGTGTTGTCAAGCTGTTCAGGGGTGGAAATGGAGGTGTTCCCTTACAGAGAAGGCATAGAGAACTTCATCACCAAAAGCTAGCTACTTAGCTATGTAATAGTATACCTAGGGACATAAGGTTGCTACTACTAATAGGCCAATCACTCAAGAACCAGTGGAGTCGAGCCTGCAGCCCTACAGCATCATCACTAAGAATAGCAGCTTAGTTAGAAGAAAGAAGCCTTATGTGAAAAAGTCTAGAAAAACACCCATCAAAGAAACAAAACCAGCAGCCCAGTAGGAAATAAGAATAGCCATAGCATCATTCAATCAGTGATGGCTAAGAATAGGAGCACATCAAAACTGATCTACTACAATCAGAAACAAAGGAGTAACAAAGAGCCTTAGAAAGCTATAGAGATGATACCTGAAATTCTTTATGAAAAAAGACAAGTTCCAAGTTGCTGAGATAAGCCAAAGCAAAGGGGGAATTGCTGTGGGGTCAGTAGTAGATAACCCAGTAACTTGGCAAGAGCAGAGTAGACCTAGCAAAACTAATAGGAAATAATTGAGAAAAGACAAGAAAGTATGGGATTCTCTATTACAACTGGAACAATTGTTGTAATAATAGATTTATGACTAGGTTTTATTATTTTCTCTATTTTTCATATATTTCTTTTGTATTTATCTAAATCTATAAAAATCCCCACTTATTAGGAAAAGAGCAAGCAATTTCAGTTGCCTCTTTTCTCTATTTGGGTTTTTAAAGTGGAAATATATTTTTAGAGTGATCAGATCAGTGATTAAGTTGCTTTGACTTAAGAGTGAGTCAAAAACGAAGAGACTATAGGACAAGTAACTTAGCTACAGGAATAATGTCATAGAAGCTCTAAAACAGGGTTTGGTATTGCTAGGGAGTTGAGTTATACAGGGAGGATTCAAAGTCTCATATCTGATCACATAGTCAAGAGTACTACTGTGAAGATAGTCTGATTACATAGCCAGAGAGTGCTACTGTAAGGACAACTTTAAAATAGGGTGTTAGAACAACACTAGACAGGCAGGACTCAGAAACAGGCAAGAACAGTAGTCTAGGATTGAGAATTGGATTTCAAACATCACTGCTACTACAGTATACTAGCAGAACTTTATTTTAAAACAACTTCTTTTTAACTTCAACTTTTGAATTCATTTCCTCATGAATTTGCATGAGGGACACTGTGCTGATATATAGTATCAACTAGGGTGCTTTCTGGAGATTACATACTTTAAAACTTTTATATTCACCACTACCTAGACAATAGCTAGGGAATTCTATAATAAAAAGAAAACAGGAAAATCCCTAGTATTTACAGTCTCTTCAGCAGAGGAAAGGCTGTTAGGGAGGAATGCAGTGCATCCAGGGGGAAATGTGTAGTCAAGGAGTGGAGAATATGGAGAAGGATCATACAGAGGAAGAGGAGGACAGATAATATGGAGGGCTGGAAATAACAGTGAAGAATACAGGGGGGGAGGATTAAGCACCCCAAACCAGGGTAACTAAGCAGGTCCAGGAAGAGACCCAA
>Ga0153963_1000084_pt1 | contig 13266 bp, 15 predicted proteins | sample TSFL047MetaG_FD_104692 | JGI IMG/M metagenome (GOLD analysis project Ga0153963, IMG submission 104692) | Attine ant fungus gardens microbial communities from Florida, USA - TSFL047 MetaG | ecosystem: Host-associated > Fungi > Mycelium > Unclassified | place: USA: Florida, Withalacochee...
CGCGAAGTGCAGTATTAAAAGGGGTTTGCTGGATGCCTATAAGAGGCTAATGTGAAATGGAGACGAAGGTGGAGTATGGGATATAATTAGGCATCAGGAATGGAGGAAGAATGATGTCGGCACAAAGTCTGGGTGCTGCAGTTCTCTTCAACATCATCCTCTGGAAAGGTGGCGGCTGCAGAATCGCAGCAATCTCACATAAAATTCCTGGATACAAATACTGGGGAAGCCGTAGCGCATGTGGATGTTGAGTACGAAGATGAGATGAAAATTGCATTTTCCCTAGATGACAACCAGGCAGCGATTATGTCTAATTCTCTCGTCACCATATGTGATGTAATGCACTCAGAGAAGCGCGTTTCATTCAAAACCCGGTTGAGAGAAGATGTCCGGTTTTGGAGGATCGCCTTTCAAACATCTAACGACCTGGTTATATGCGCCATCTTTCGTGATGGCTCAGGATTACTACAAGTTTGGCACCGGCAGGATCCTGCAGATTTCGAATGCACCTATTCTTTAGACTTCAAGGTGACCACAAATTCGGTCCCATACCTGGCACCTGATGGCTTGACCGTCATCATCATGGATTTCTTCTCCTCTGGCACATATTCATGGAATCACGACACTGCCCAGTTTGATCCTGCCCACTTCGACGATCAGGCGCATATTCACTTGCATCCTTCATATCAATACTCACCCGACGGGAAAATCTTTGCATGTTGGTCTCGCGATGACTCCCATGTCCGAATCTGGGACACACGAACTCGCCAACTCGTTTCCAAGCTTCCAATGTCTGAGATGTATAACATTGCCCTTTCACCTGCTCTGGCTGACAATTCACTTGGCGACAGACTTATTGCTCTAAGGTTCAGACATGAGAATGCAGTACGCCTCTTTGATGCCTATAATGGTCATCTGCACGGTCAAATTCTGGGTCAAGAAGATGCATTTATAGAATTTATACGTGATGGAGCAGCGTTGGCATACTATTCCGACAACATTGGCCTGAGAACATGGGAAATAGCAGACCTCACAGCTGAGCGCCAACATTATGCCGATGGACTTGAGCTTATGATGCAAGACATGAGGGATGGATGGGTGATGGGTCAGGACGATGAGCCACTGTTTTGGGTCCCAATCGAACACAGGAAAGATGTGTATGTACCACCGTGCAGAGTGGTGATCAAGGCACCCCAAATCTCAACAATCCTGAACTTTTCTAACTCAAGATTCGGCGGAAAATGGACAGATTGCATTGACGAAGCATGGTTGAGAGAACTGGAGAAAAAGGAGAAGGAGGTAGGAAATCTATTGGAGTAAGAAACCAAGGTGCGCCTTGTCTTCAGTTGAAATTCTTAAGGTATTCAAATGAATATATGGACTGGAAAGCAGGACAAACATATGGAACTCGCTGTTCTACCTAATGCTTTGCTCTCTCGGTGTCCCAGGTCATATTTTCCCTTCAGCGACTCTCAAGCACACCACCTAGTATTCTCTATAACTATTGCTGCCAAGCCTCCATCAAAGTAATTAGAATGAATGATCATAACATACGTTGGTAGATGTAATGAACAAGAGATGTAACAATGCCTCGGATCAATGTGCAAAGAAGAAGAAGCAAGATATCTTCATCATTGAAATCAACCACGTCACTCCATTAAAGAAAGAGCCAGTATCATGTTTGCGTCGGATAGAAAGTGGGAATCCATGACTGAGAGAGAAATTGGAAAGGGGGAGACGCGGCCTGTGAGTTGTTCAGTCACCGTTCATATAAAAACCCTTTGTTGCGGTCCAATAGATATGATGGTTTACCCAACACTTCCGAGTTCTTAAGCTTGCAAATAGAACCATGTCACAAGTCGTGTTGTGTTTGTGATTTATTATCGTTTTACAGGAGATTTTATGATAATTATATTATTAGTAGAAACAGCTCATCCCGTCGCTGAGCTCAAGGAAGATTTCTTCATGATAACAACACAAATTGAATGAAACAAAGCAATAATTCACCAAATACACCATTTCGACTTTGACTGAGCAAGGATATGAAAAAACCGCAGGTCCAAGAAATTTTCTATTCAACAGACATCCTCTTCACAAAATTGACAACCAATTCTCAACTTCTTTCATCCCTCGACCACATCCTTCCCAAATGCTTCTTCCAACATCTCTCCTACATTCCTCGCAAACGTAGACTTGACTTCAGTTTGAAACATCGTGCTCGACATCTTTGGAATTCGAAATCCTGGTGGCCCGACAAATAGATGCATTGGGCTCTTTGTCGATGATGAGTGAGATTCAGAAAGGGAAGCAGATAACGAATGGTTTGCTAAAGGTGGAATCTGCGGGGTGGGTTTATGGATCGACAGGTCTTCAGATTGTTTAGCAGGCTTCTCTGCTGCTTCTCGTGCTTCCTTTCAGATGGACTACTACGAGGCATTCAATTATCCGTTTCTCTGGTTTTTTCAAGACGGGAGCGATCGGCATCAAGTTGAGTTTGGGCCTTTATTTTGTCGCAAATAACGAAGGGAGTAAAGAATGACAATAATGGGTTGGACCAGAAAATTGGAGTTAGCCATTCAAGCTGCATAGCGTATGTGACTGGAATTGTCGATGAAAAGATGAAAGGGCATACATGGTTCTTGATGACATCATTTGCATCGCAGAGTTCTCTCGAGCCTTCTCCATTCTCTAATGCCTGTTTCCTTTCCTCAGTGCCAGGTCGCATAGCTTCAATCTCCTCCTTCAGATTGTCCATTTTCTGCTTCATGCTCGTTATGACTTCACTCATGGCACCGTTATTAAATGCAATTGAACGACTAGGAGCTCTGTGGAGGACCGACAATTCGGGTTGAATGACTGCGAGTTGTTGACACAAGAAGAATTGTGTCTGCTTGACTCATCTACTGCAAATGCTATTTTCTTTGATACCTCAGGTGTAGAGGCCTCCTCGAGGAAGATGTCAAAGACAAGGAACAAACGAGCTGGGGTGTCGAGCAAAGCTGGATGGTGGAGGGAGGGAGATGGGGTTGATTTGTCATTGCAATCAGTATCGATGCTGGCAACGAGGATGTTGGCCGTCCAGAACGTACGAGCATCAGCTAAGTCTTTGAGTACGGTTGCGATCTTGCTTGTCTGCGGAGAGATATTGGACACGGAAAGAGAGTGTGGGGGTAAGGATGGAGAGCGAGGAGACAGACGAGACAGACCTGGGAAGGAGGCAGCGTTGTTGAGTGGAGTAAAGAGAATGAGAAAGGCGTGCGAATAGTCGACGAAATTAATGATCGCATTTTGTTTTAGGCAATTGACGTATAATTTGTTTTTTTATTTTAATACAGTTTGCTACGATGCTCCGCTGAAAAGTCTTCTCGTGTACATCAGTCAGCTCCTAAGAAAGGCACCAGCAAATCAAGTGACCAATCCAATCTTCAACACTGCTCGTTTCGGCCAGCACATTCTCAAAAGCCCCAAACCTGCCAACGGTATGCACCTGTTTCTCGAGCGAGGTGTATCTATGCTAGGATAGTTGACGTGGTTTGTTTTTCTGAAATGAATGACCTAGAAGTTCGCTGTTCCTAATGGTAATCACTCTGTTTAGGCAAATCTGAAACCGACAGACAAAGTGCTGGAAGTCGGCCCCGTGAAGATTCTCGAACAGGCGAAACAGGCTACAGCTATTGAGATGGATCCACGTATGGCCGCAGAAGTAGTGCAGGGAACGTACGTATTCACCCTCATATTCAACTTTCTTACTTTCATCTTCTCTCCATTTTTCCATCCCGCCTCGATCTTTCCGGCATCTGATCTTTCTTTCTTCCAGTACAGGCCGGCTCACCGAAAACTCCACGTCGTAATTGGAGATTTTGTCAAACTCGAACCTCAAAGTCTGCATATCAGACACCCCATATCAAATTCTCAGTCCCCTTGTCTTCAAACTTCTTTCGCATCGACCTCTCTTCCGTGTTGCAATTATCATGTTCCAGCGAGAATTTCCCTCCGACTTGTCGCTAGGCCAGGTAGTAATTTGTGGTCAGCTAATGTCCAGGTAAGCATTCCAGTTATCTTATCAAAGAAACTCATCATCTTTGAATATAAGCTCTACGCAAAAGTGGACAATGCCATCAACGTCTCTCGGAACGACTTTCGCCTCCCACCTTAAGTCGAATCATCCGTCATCCGCCTCATATCGACCCACCTCCTCCAGTCAAGTTTAAAGAATTTGACGGAATGAACCGCTCGCCCCAATAAACCGGTTCGAGGCAATATCCAGGCCAAAGGAGTAATGAAGATGCTAGAACAAAATAGGAGGACATGATGAGTGCTGAGGAAATGGTGCGTGTAAGTCCCCCTTCATTTTAAGGTCTTTGATGGCGCTTTTCGTATCCACCGACTGACGGTCATATATCTCAGCCTGTCGACAATGACACCTCGATCTCAGAACTAGTAGACAAGGTTCTAACGGACATCTAGAGAGCAGAGCGTCTAAGATGGACATTGACGATCTTCTCAAGTGCGGGGATATGTAGATTACGACTGTCACATTCAACATTTGACAGGCTGTTATCTGCATTCCACGATGTAGGGATCCATTTTTCCTGATCATATCTTTGTCCGTGGATTATATGTCATTCAGACTTGTATCATACTGATATACAATATCGTACTACACTTCATCAAATTGGTCACAACGATACCTCAACGTTGATCATCTATTGGATCCTACCCAATGGGTGAGTTCACTTTGTTATCGGGTCTTGGAGTATATTATCATCAACCTTTTATCTCTAGACTATGGATCATCGTTCCGTCCATGATTGGTTGGGTTCTGGGGAAGAGCATCATACAATCCCTCGCCGTTGCATCGAACTCGCCCAAGGTGCACTCGAAGAAAATGATATAAATAACGCGAAATTTTGGTTGAAATTAATTTTACTATATGCATTTCCCATTGATTTATGTGCGAACAGGAGATATTCCTATTGGATTATACCACATTGACGCTTGTCTTTTTTTTTAAATCAATGTACGACTAACCTTTGGAAAATGATGTGTAGAGTGATCTCTTCCAAAATTTGGTCAATGAAAAGTGATATAAGTGAAAGTACCAGAAATGTTTCAGACTCGTTTTCATTTAACGTGCAAATGAATGATCGACAGGCTCACCACGTTTGGCCCTGATTAGAGTGAGAATACTAGGGTCTCTCTCAAAGACAGTTCACCATGTGTAGGCTACAGGAACTAGATCGTTGATCGTTTCGAAGGTCGAACTTTTTGCAATGTGAACCTCCTCTAGAAACAGGATCATGGTTTGAAGCTTATTAGGATACCTGTTTGGCACTTACGTGTACTTTGGTGTTCATCAGTTCTACGGTGTGCTGCACATCCTCCCTGTAGTCATAGATGTTGTATAGATGTTGCACATGTTGGCGTATCGAAGGGTACAAGCAGGCAAGACCACAGGCGCGCCAGAGGGCATCTGTAGTAACATTGGCAGATTGTGTGCGATCGAACTGCAACGATATCGATCCTGGTTTAGTAACCGGGTAGCAATGCTAGCAGCCACATTGTGACCGTTGATATTGTTGACCCGCCTTTCGATTTCTTTCAAGACAGCATCACAGGTGCCTTTCATACGTGGCTCACGGAGAGCTCCCTAAGGGCACTCATGAGATCATCCAACTCCTTGTCTTCGGCGGCTGTCTTTGCATTGTTGGTCCATACGATCTTCACGTCGTTCACCAGGCGCGTCGATCGCGTCCAAGACGACTGTATATATTGTATTAGTTAGGGCTAGTGAGGACAATCGCTTAAGTGGTGTGGTGGCATCTTTCTTCAGGCGATTTGGGTGGTTCGGGACATGAGGCTTATCATCTGTGTCAAAGGACTTGCTAAGTTTTCTTGGAGAAGTTAAGGCCCTGGATTATCAAAATAGATGACGATGGATTACAGCAGCTTCTTTAGCTAAGGTCTGCCTATACGTCACTCGCCGTGTCTTGGCTCAAGCAATAGGACACACTGACCCTGGTTCACGTGCCTCGGAGAGAAGAGATCTATCAGGAAGACAACGATTCTTCCGGTTGTTTTATTTTATGGTCATGAACACGACACAAAAGGCTTGGTGTGTCAAATAAATATTCATTTTTGCCATCACACCTGCTACCCTTCTTTCCTATGCCAATTTAGCAACTAAAATTATTGATCGCGGTCGATGCGATAAAACGGCTCTCCCTTTAGGGTTGATACCGAGACTGGCGGGAATGTTTGTATTCAGAGTCAATTTGGATTGAGTATATCAGAACTCAGGGCAGTGGTGAGAAAGATAAGATGACAGAAGGCAATACTCTCTCCCAAAGGCATGAGGTCTCCCATGCTTTTTATGACGGATGCAGTGAGTTAACCAATTGTAACCGGAGACCATGTCAGCCGAAAGAAAATGGCTGATGTAAGCCAGAGCACTTGTGACCTCGCCATGCTTCTGATATGTTTGATGATCAAATTCCCACACATGGCATTTGGTGAGGCAGCAGCTGCTTCTGCAGCCTTGTCCACCTGATAACATCATAACCCCTTTCATGACATTGTTTCTTGCACCCTCCACCCAAAGTTGAATCAATGGCAAACTCAAATGAAACTACTACTATGGTACCAACTATCCAGATTGTCAGTGAATATGACTCTTTCCCATTGGCTCAATCTATCAGTAGACTGAACTGCATCTAGAATTTATCGCGAAGCTCAATCATCAATTGCCACACTCATTGATTGTCAAACACTCTGACAAGGCAGATGGCACCAGCCATCTCCAAGATACTGAAGAGAAGCTTAAGAAGAATATCGAGGGAGAACAACATCTCAAGTTGACAAGCAAATAGTGAGTTGAACATCTTTTTCCCAGGCAGTGTTTGACATTCATACAATGCAGTATTCTCAAACAAGAAAGTGACCTGGATATCGAGATACGCAGAAAGCATCCTCTGCGATGGAAAATCCTTAGTCTTGGACGCATTTCAAAGGATGATCTTCTGTGTAAAGTTAGCGTTAAGTTTGATGATCCATGGGATCACTTAGTATCCGAAACACAAAAAGGAACCAAATGTAAGTTAATCTTTGCCTCATTTGCTTCAAGTCTGCTCAGAATGCTTCAGCAAATTTTAAGGTGGGATTCTCCAATGGAATTCCAGGATTACAATTCTGGATCGTTGCTGAGGTATGTTATCATCATTGTCAACATTTAGATTGCCTGCTCAAGTCTGAACATAGGCTTATGAATGTGATCTGAGCATCCTGAATGCACGAATTAAGAGCACTATGGAGAACTTGAACAATTTCCGGCCTGTCATGGCTCATCTTGGTTCTGCAAGTAATATGGGTGGGATGTTTATTGAGTTCGGAAAGGCTATCAGTGAGGTAATCATGGTTGACTAGCACACATGGACATTATCTGACTCGAAGTAGCTGAATTCTATAGTGAAATCAGTTTTTTCTTACATCGTTGTCATATACAAAGTTAGCTCCCTTTTCTACTTCCAACATGAATGGTGCTGATAGTATTGGCAGCATTTCAAGGCCCAAGAGGAATCTTATAACAAAATGAAAAACTTGGTAGAGAGCATCAGAATTCTAGCTTCCTAGCTGGACCGGCCCAAAGAAGTTCCAAAATCAAATGAACTACATCTTACTATCAGTGAATTTCCTAGAACAATGAAAGAAGTGGTGGACTTTATTGAGAAATGGCTCGAAAGTTGACCAGGTGCGTATTTTGTTGTATAGGATAGATCAATGACTGAGTTATTGGTCACAGCCAAACACATCCTTGTTGTCCCTCATAAGGACAAAGCTATTGATTTATGGAAGAAATTAGATGCTTTCACAAGGAATTTTGACCGAGATCTTCTTGTAGAGGTCCGAGCAGAGCAAGGTCTGGTCTTCGTGCCTGATATCTATTGTCTGAATCATCTGATTCGTGAATTCAGCCATTATGGCAAATGATGTGAAAATTGTATGGACTGATGTTGCAAACACTGGAGGTGGGTTGTTTGTGATTCTTCTCTTGTAATATGTTGTTGAAACTTTCCGTGCTATGCAAGCCGGTGTTGGCAGTCTTCAGGGTGTGTTATCTATGTTTTCTGTTGAGGAAACCTTGTGATGGATAACTTTGCACCAGAAAACACAAAAGTAGTTGCTGAACAGAAGGAGCTGGATGACTTGGTTCATGCTCTTAGGGAGGATAGGCTCTTCCTGCGCAAACCATATGTGGAAGGCACTCGTACCACCATCCTACAAGAGATTGAAAACAAGATTAAGAGCGTCAATGGCCACAATGCAATTTGGGTCAGAGGATCTCCTGGTGTTGGGAAATCTGCATTGGCAGCTAGTATTGCTGCTCAGCTATAGAAACAGGATCACCATATGATATCATTCCGTTTTGACCACACACAATCTGCCACTATTACTACAGATGCACTTTGGCATGTTGTTGCCCTTGGCCTTGCTTGCCTGTACCCTTCTGTGCACCAACACATTCTGAACAAAGTCCAGAACGATAAGGTGCCTGATCCATCTAACATTGATAGTAGATTCAAATCCTTGATTGAGACACCACTATCCATGCTCAATGATGTACTGCATGAGGAACTTCCGGTGATTGTGATAGATGTATTGGATGAGTATGGTGGTCTTAGACACAACTCGTCTGGAAAGAACGATCACAAAGATCTTCTGCGTATGCTCAATTGTTGGATTTACATTGATCACTTGAGAAGGTTTAAGCTGGTCATTACTAGTCAGCATGATGAATTTATCCAGCGAATGTTTTCTGAATCTATGAGCACCCATATCGATATTCCTTCTAGCAGCAGTGTCAAGCCAGGAGATCATACTTTCCATGACATTCGCACATTCCTCAAATCAAGGCTTGATTCAATGGGAGAGGAAGATGCATGGATCAAAAGGGCTCTTGACCACCTGGTCCCCTATGCTGCAGGCATTTTCATCTGGGCAATGACTGTGGCCGACTTCCTCGAAGTGGACCCCAGGGTATAGTTTGTGATTCTTGAGTCGAAGAATCAGGGAGACAACATGGAGGGGCTAGATGAGTTGTACTCATTGTACATGATTGTTGTTGAAGCATCATTTGGACAGATTTGCAAAGAAGAAATCCAAGGGATTGTCTCGGTCATAGGCACAATAATTTTTACCAAACAGCCACTCAGCGATGATGTGCTTCTGATGCTTCCTGAAGTCAAGATTGGGGATTCAGATATTCTGCAATTGATCTGAAAAGGTCTCATGTCTGTTCTTGACTTTGGTCCTGTCCTTCATTTCCACCATCAGTTGTTTGAGGATTTTCTTCTTTCCCACTTCTTTCAGCAACAACTATACAAGCTCTCTAGGATCTGTGATCATAAACTCCATGAACGTCAGCTTGCTCTTCTGTGTTTAAAGGCCATGGTGTCATTGGAACTCCATTTTAACATGGGTAACTTGGACTCTTCAAGTATTAAGAATGTAGACATTAATATCAATTCTGCCATCCCTTATCTCATTTTGTATTCATCTTTGTTCTGGGTGGACCACCTTATTCAGACTCCATCTGACGAGAAAATAATGGAGCTAGTGAAATTTGTAATTTCCGAGAAGTTATTGTTCTGGTTGGAGGTCATGAGCCTAATGGGTAAAGCATATGAAGCATCTTTGATTCTGAAAAGGCCTTATCATAGAAGATATGTCTCCAGGTGATCTCTCTGTGATATATCTCATTATTTCAATTTCTCAGCACGCTCCTCATGTTTATCTTTCAGCACTCCCTTTTATGCCTGAGGAATTTTATGTTGTCAAAAAGTTCTGTCCAAGGTTTTCCAACACTCTTGCAATCACTCAAGGAAAACCTAGTCAATGGCTAATGGTGGTGTTCACTGCAGAGCACCACAAGGAATATGTGTGGCATATGGTCTTCTCAGCAAATGAATGCACCTTTGCTTCAATATCACTCCAAACTATGTATGTCTGCGACTCTGAAACAGGTCATTGCATTTTAGGCCTATTTGAACTGCCTAGTTATATACATAATGCCTGCTTCAGTCCTGATGGGAATCATATTCTACTCCAATTTTGCTCTTATGCAGTAGTCTGGAATATTGAGATGCGTGAGGAGCAATTTTGAATCAAGGGCTCTGATTCAGCCTTCATCTATCCTGGTGGAAGAAGAATATCCTCCATGTATCAGGTAGATGAAGATGAAGACTCAACTCATCTTTTGGTCCAGCTCTGAGATGCAAGCATTGGTGCACTCGTATCTCACAGGCTGTTGGAGGTGAATGATGTCGCTGTCACCCGGTTTTCCCCTAATGGATGTTTTCTGGCCATAGGAAGAAAGTCTAAGAATGTCATTGAGTTATAAAACTTGAAAAATGGAAAGGATCCCCAACGATTCACATATCCTTATGGAAAATTGTCATTGCTTCACTTTTCTCCAACCAGCAACACTTTGATGGCCATATTTAGGCAAAAACCCTGTTACATTTACCTTTGGAGATTGTGCATCCTTTAGCCAGGATTTCAACTTTGTACCACATGTTATTCATTCATCTCTCACCAATTACCTATTTATCCATCGAGCTCACACAGTGGAGATATGGGATGTCTCCATAACCAGCTCAAAAATGATCTGGGAGACGAAGTCTCTAGCCAACTCATTTGTATGGAGTATCTGTCTATCACGCAATGGTCACAGGATTTTGGTTGGATACAAGGATAAAAGTGTGAGAATGTAGAACATGGACCTAGAGGATTCAGCAGGAAATCAGGCTGATACTATAGACACTCAAGATGATACTGACATATGACAAATCATTACAATATTACCCTCTGGAATGGTGGCAGCTATAGGATCGCAGCAATCTCATAATATCAAATTCCTGGATACAAATACTGGGGAAGTTGTATTGTGTACAGATGTCAAGTATGAAGATGATATGAATATTGCATTTGTCCCAGATAACAAGCAGGCAGCGATTTTGTCTAAATTTCTTGTCACTATATATGACATAATAGACCTGGAGAAGTGTGTCTCATTCAACCCCTGGCCGAGGAATGATGTCCAAAATTCGAAGGTCGCCTTCCAAACATGTAACAATCTGGTTATATGCACTATTTTTGGTGGCTCGAGATCACTGCAAGTTTGGCATCGACAGGATCCTGCAGGTTTTGAATGCACTTATTCTTTAGGTTTCAGGATGTACGGAAGAAATTCGTTCCCATTCCTGACATCCAATGGCTTGACTGTTGTCATCGAGCATTTGTCTTTCTCTTCCTCCGCCACATGTTATTCATGGAATCACAACACTGCCTAGTTTGATCCTGTCCACTTTGACAATCGAGTGCATATTACTTAGTATTCCCCACCTGCATACTCACCTGACAGGAAACTCTTCACATGTTGGTCTCACAAAGACTTTCATGTCCGAGTGTGGGACACACGAACTTGCCAAGTCGTTTCCAAGTTTCCGACATCCAGGGCAGATGAAATTGCCCTCTCATCTGCTCTGATTGACCATTCTCTCGGTAATAGGCTTATTACTTTGAAATTTGAACATGAAGAAGGAATATGACTCTTTGACGCCTATACTGGCCATCAGTACACCCAGATTGTGTGTCAAACAAAGTTATACATGGCGTTTATATGAGATGGAACAGTATTAGCATACTATTCCAATGAACTTGGTCTAAGAACATGGGAAATAGCAGATCTTACAGCCGAGCACCAGTATTTCATTAATGGATCTAAGCTTATTCCACAAGATATGAGGGATGGATGGGTGATGAGTCAGGACAATGAACTACTGTTTTGGGTCCCAATTGAGCACAGGAGACATCTGTGTATGCCACCATCCAGAGTGGTGATTGACGGGTCTCAAATCTCAACAGTCCTGGACTTGTCTAACTCAAGATTTGGCAGAAAGTGGATAGAATGCATTGACAAAAACTGGTTGAGAGACCTCAAGAGAAAGGAGAAGGAGGTAGGAAATCTATTAGAGTAAGAAACTAAGGTGTGTCTTGTACTGAAGGTATCCAACTGAATGTGTAAACTGGAAAGAATCTACAGAGTTTGCTGCTCTACCCAAGTTTTTGCTCTCTCGGTATCTCAGGACATTTTCGCTTCAGTGACTCTAAAGGCACCACCTAGTATTCTCTGTACTTATCACTGCCAAGCTTCTACCACAGTAATTATAATGAATGATCACAATGTGCTTTGGTAGATGAGATGTAACAATCTAGGCCTTATATTAAGATGCACAGAAAAAGAGACAAGATAATGTTGAATAATTCAACTACAAGCAGAAGGTGGGACACAGAGTAATGCTGGCAAATGCTATATGCTGATTTTCACCAACAAATTGGTACAAACATAATCCCTCTGCTTGGCCACTCCAACTCGTTCAAGTGTTTGCTCTACTACCAGACCATCTAATGTGTTGATTGAAGGAGCCTGGGGAGGATTGAACATGCTCTCGAGCCCATAAGAAATGGGCACTGCATTCGACACTCAGGCTGCTTCCACACCCTCTCAAAGGGGCCAGGGAGATAGTGAGGGACCAGGCAAAGATGAGGTGGTCAATGAGTGTATTGTAAAGGGCTGAGTCAAGGGTAGGGGTAGCAGCCATCTCTGTTGACTAAGCAACTCAAGCCGTATAGACTCGCTATTGTTATTGGAGCTTTATAATGGGAGTTATGATCCTGGATGATCCAAATATCAGATAGGAGAGGTGGAAAGTTGCAGACATGCTCTAGTACTTGTTGAGGTATGCTAGCGTTTGTCTTCTCTGTGGTCGCATACTGCTCATGTGCTGAACACTGGATAGGAATGTGACCTCACCCTCTACAATTGGCTGAACCACTCCACCTGTGCTGCACCTACTTGCTGTGCATCCACCCTTCATTTGTCTCTTGCCCTGATATATTCCTCAAGGAGGCCTCCCTACCAAAGAAAATAGCCTTAGACAAGTCCCCATTCAGGCAACAGAAAAAATCCTTCTTGCATCAACAACTTGTAACTATTCAATATGAATTGTTGGATCTCCAAAGAGGTGTCAGTGATTTAGCTGCATATAACCCTGCCAGAAATGGTGTCACGAGTGAATTGGATGACTGTTACAAACTTCATTCGGCCATATCTCCATCAATTCTCCATCGATTCTCACGGTCTCAATGGCTACGGAAAGCCCTTGAAAAGACCTTTCGATCGGTACCAGTCACGTCTCGAGGCAATCA
>Ga0153963_1000086_pt1 | contig 13148 bp, 8 predicted proteins | sample TSFL047MetaG_FD_104692 | JGI IMG/M metagenome (GOLD analysis project Ga0153963, IMG submission 104692) | Attine ant fungus gardens microbial communities from Florida, USA - TSFL047 MetaG | ecosystem: Host-associated > Fungi > Mycelium > Unclassified | place: USA: Florida, Withalacochee...
ACCAAAAGGGCAACGTTAGCAAGGCTACTTGCTAACGAGGGTCCAGCTATTTATGTAGTTCATTTGAACAGGTATTTTGTTATACCTCCATGATACTATTTAGTAGTTACTTTTTTGTGACATAATGCATGCATGTGATGCAAGTTTTTTTTTTTTTTGGATTCAGCATTTCTATTCCACAACAAGTCAACTAGTACTAAGATGCGGAGGGCTACAAGAGCCCAATGTCTGGGGCATATCTACAGGAGAAAGGAGTATGGTGTGGGCAAAGTTAACTAGTGGAAGGGGATGTTGAGATAAGACCAGTGAGTATTGTGCAGTGGTCTACACACTAATGGGCTCATCTAGGGAGATCTTGAAAGTGAAGTGAAGAGGAGTTTAGTAGGTAAGTGACTTATTTTGATATTGAACTCTATGAGCCTTTTATACATCGTTATAGTTGATAAGAATAATGAACTAATTATGTAATAAATTAAGTAATATCACTTTCTGGCATTGGAGAAGTTGGCAGATATAAAGGGCTAGGACTCTGATAATGAACAATTCTCATGGCCAGAGTCTAAGGGAGAGGAGACAGAGGTACAGGGAAGCACTAAGAAGAGAAAGCAGAGGAAGCAGAGCTCAGATGGAGCAGAGGAGGAAGGAGAAGTTAGAGGACAAGAAGAAGAAAATGCAATGGAGGGTGTAAAAGAGGGAAGTAGCTTTTTTCTGGTCACATACTCTGTTGGCACTGGAACTTTATAGTTTTGCTCCTTTGATAAATTTTACTTTTTTCTATGGATAGAAAGTGGATGTGAGTGATGATAACGAGCAGTCCGAAATGAACATTGAGGTTAGAGAAGATGAAAACAATAGAATGGAACTCACTCAATGTATAAAAGTGCATACAAGTGAAAAGACACGTATGAAGCAGTGTTCTAGTCACAGATCATTCCAAGTTGGTCTCAAAACTTCCAAAATTTCACTACTCCAAGGTTTTTAGTAAAAAGATCAGCTGAGTTTTCACTCCCTTCTATGTAAAAGAGTTTGACTTTGCCTTAAGCCACAAAATTGCAAATGGCATAAAAGTGTACATCAATGTGCTTATTTCATGATTCAGTGACTAGGTTACTTGACATGAAAATAGAACCCTGGTTGTCGCTATTGATATGGATGGAACTAAATTTGTATCCTATTTCCAGTAGAATAGATCTAATCCAAATACACTGTCAATTGCAATCTGAAAAGGCCATATATTCAGTCTCAGTTAAGAAAAGTGCTATTGTTCTTTGAGCCCTTGATGTCCAGCTGAATGCACCATCTGCAATTGTAAGAAAATATCCAGTTTGTGACCTTTAGTCTTCTGGGTTTGATGCCCAATCTGAGTTTATATATACAGATATTCCAAGGTCCGTTTCTCCTTTATAGATAAGAGAGTAATCTTGAGTTCCTACTAGGTAGCGGCATATATATAGGGCTCAGTTGAAGTGGTCCAGGGATAAATTTGCAGTATGCTGAGCTAGCTAGGTTATGGCAAATGTTATGAAGATCAAGTGGGACTACAGTTATTATCAGCTATAGTGTTACAAACTTCATTCGGCCATATCTCTATCAGTTCTTCAATGATTCCCACTGTCTCAACGGCACCCAAAAGCCCTTGAAAAAACCTTTTGATTGATACCAGTCACGTCTCGAAGCGATCAGTAATGGCCAAGATATTAGGCAGATCAACTGGTAACTACCATAGTACCGTTTATTAAATCGCCAATATCTCGAAAACTGTCATGATCTAAGCTTTGCTTTTAGGAATCAGAGAAGCCCTTTGCATACCACTCAGAATGAGCCCAAAAAGGCATTGAGGAGATTAATATTTGTGGAGATATAAAGGCCTCAATGTTTGTATATAGATTTCATTAATTACCTATAGATAGTCATCTGTCCTTTTCTTAGAACAAAGGACAGTCTCCATATGGTTAGGTTATCACTATTCCTAGCACAAAGGCACTACCATATGTAGAATAATAGGTAGTAGCATGTGATGATCTGTTCTAGTGCACAGACCATCACTTTTCTGTATATAAGAACTCATAGTCTAAGGATTAGACCTCAGACTTAACAACATCTTTTGTTACTGTCTAAACTTTGCATTTTTAAACCTTTCAAGATTCTAAAACACCAATCACAAATAAGTAAGTGACCATTTGTGATATATGGTCTGATAATGAATGGCTAGTGGACAAGATGTTGGCAATGTGAGACAAGGACATCACAATACAGTAATGCATTGAATGTCTGAGGACTCTAGGAGATAATAGACTTATAGTATAGATAGGACTCTTCAGAAAAATCTCGGACTATTTCCTCTCTTATCTTTGGACTTGTACTAAATGGGACAACATCAGACTAACCTATTATTAGACACTGACTTGACTTGTGCAACTCAAACAGGCTTTGAAAAGAACAGCAGGCTGGGAAAGCTTGGCTAGATGCACACTTGGACTATATCACACCTGTAAGGTTTAGTGTTGGAGGTGCAGACAAGGGAGCAACTAAGTGTGAAGGGTCTATGAGTGACTAACTAACTGTATTTTCCAGTTGAGTCTAGTCATAGTGTGTAAAGGTTAACACCTTAGGAAGGCTATACGACGATGATCTAGAGAGATCTTATATTCATTTTACAACAACCAACATATATTTTATCAGAGCTGCATATAATTCTACTTTTACTTATAACCTTTATCTTTGATTATCTCCCCTCGGACCTTTAGCATGTAATTGGGAGCTGGTACATTATTGTTTTGTTTGTTCTAGTGTGCAATTCCCTTTTGTACCCTTTCAGCATATCTACTTTCTCTATTCTAATATCCAACCACACTTCTCTTAGGATTTTAAATGTTCTCCTGATATCTTTTTCTTTCTTCTTCTCCTTTGCTGCACCTTCTGGTTCTCCTGACCATGTACCACTTTGCTATGCTTTTCCCTCTATGGAACACACTACTTTCACTACTTTTCTTCCTTTACATCTATACTATTCCTGTCTGTCTAAAATCACCCCCTGTTTGTTAGGGCATAGTCACTCAAAGGCAGCTAACCCTAAAGCTAGGTAAGAGTCCCAGAAGCTAAGATAATATTTGAGTGAAGCTAGATCTAACTACATAAGTAGTCTTATATACTAAAACTGATGGTCTGTGCGCCGCAGTCACATGAGCACTAACTATTAATACCACTGTTCTAATTATAGATCATCAGGCACATCAAGGCAGACTTAAGAGAGAAGACAAGAAGAATATGGAAGAGCATCTCATGAATACTTAAAATAGCCCCTTAGGTAGGAGCCTTACTCACAATCTAGGCTGCTCCCTAGGATATTCCCTTATACTGTCCTCTATTCTCCTTTATATAACATCTTTTCTTTTCATACCTGTTACACTCTACATACATTGCAATCACTTCTCCTATATACTACCTCAACTCGAATAGGCATGTCCCATTTGGGATGTCCTCTTCACAATGTTCCTGCACTTTCCATTGTAAGATGTGTGCTGAGCTTCTCTACTCTTCTTGCTATGCTTCTCATGGCTTGGCCACGCACACCGTCTTTTTCTCCTCTACTCTCCTTAACTTCTTTGGCTGCGCCTTTTGTGGCTTTACCACATGTACTGCTTTCTCAACTCCTTTTTTCTCTATCTTCTTTCATAGTGGACACTCCTTGCACTTGTGCTCCTTTTCTCCATATTTGAAACACTCCACTACCCAGCTGCTTTCTATTGTCTTCTGTCTCCTTAATTCTACTCCACACTTCATCACCCTACTTGCTAACACTTCAAATTTATTTTGGGGAACCAATTTTCCTTTTTCCTTTTTCTCTTTTCTGTAGTGTTGGGCTCAGTGTCTGAACCCTCTGTATTTCTAACACTCTCTTTCTCGTCTTTCTTCTAACTTTGCCCTTAATGAAGTGAGGGCATGCTTTTGTTTGAGCAAGCTGCTCATGATATTGTGATATTGTTGTTGAGACATCATGACGATATCTCAAGATATGGATATAATATTGAATCCTGCTATTTACTGCTATGTCTGCTGGGGCACAAGATCTTCACCCAGCCAGATGCCTACTTCCTATTGACTACTGCCCTAATAGTAGGGTTATACTATCACCTCAACAGAAAGGATTCTTACTCTAGACAGCTCTTTAAGAGATAACTATTACTCCTCTGCATGTATCAGTCATAATGGACTGCAGCACAAGGTTTATACAGTAAAGATGTAATTAACAGGTTCAATTGGTAGGTCAGGACTCAACTATATATCTGAACTTGGTGTACAATTTCTTTCCTCAGTCCCTAACTGACTAAGAAGTTCCCTTAAGCCAAGGGCCCAGCTATATATGGAGATGATTAATAATCATGATGATCGTCAGTTGAGGGTTGATAAGGTGATTGAAGAGATTTGTGAGCAAGGTTCAAGATAAACTAAGCTTTAGTAATAGTTATTGAGTTCTTCTATTAGCAACTGACTTAAGACCTTAGTTTAGGGTTAGAAGAGAACTCAATAGAGTCCTCACTTCATTCTACTACACTACTTATACATTTCTGCACTATTTGTCCCTATTTATTCTACAAGTCCTTACTAGTCCTGGGTTCGATTCTAGTTTATGTTATATTTCTTAGTCATGATTGTGGTGACTTATGACACCTTCTTTGCCACACTTAAAGCATCCTTGTGGTTTCTTCTCTTTCTTTGGTTGTTTGCAATCTTTTTCCATATGTCCAAATCTGTTACAGTTGTAACACTTGGGTTTGTGTCTTTGTTTGTTATTCTTTTGTTGTCCTATCTCTATTGGTTTGTCCATTTCTCCATAGGTTATTCCTGAACCTGTTCTATAGTCATAGCAAATATTGGTCCACTCGGATTCTTGTCCTACTGCTGTGATTGCTACCTTCCACTGTTCTAAACTCTTTGGAGCTTGAGTTGGTGGATATGCTATTATAGCTCTGATGATTTCTTGGTTTATGTTCTTCTTCAGCAAAAATATTGCATGCTGGTCATCTATTTGTGCTTTGCTTGCTAAAGCCATGAATTCAATGAGGAAGTCTGCAATGTACTTCCTGTTTTGTGTGAATGTTTTGATATGCCATTTTGCATTGGCTTCTTTCGTCTTATTACTATATACCAGTTGTAACTTTGCTTTGAAAGCATCCCAACTTGGTGTATTGTCATCTTGTTTAATTTTGTTAAGCTTCTGTTGTGCAAATGCTCTTGCAGTTCCTCTATGGAACCTTTCTAGTATTGCAATGATTTTCTCATTAGTGTTTATGACTTTGTTTGCTCTGAGGTAGAGCTTCATAGCTCTCTACCAGTCTTCAAATGTCTTCCTGTCTCTATTGAACTATCTGATACCATTAATTTATGGTTTATAACCTCTGCTGGTACTGGTGCTGGTGCTGTCCTGGCCATTGATGCTAGTATACCTGTGCATGTTCTAGACATATTTCTCTTTAGTTGTCCTACTAATGGTATGTTGCTTAACTCGTTAAGTTCTTTTTCGTTATCTGTTTCGTTAGCCTCTGATTCTGTATCTTGTATGTCCTGTTGTTTAGACTCTTCCTGGTACTCTGATTGTTCTTCACTGATATGAACTGAACTAAGTCGTTCTTCGAGGTTTTCTATCTCCTATGCTCTGATTATACGTTTGGCAGTAATTTTTGTAATATACCAACAGCCGGTCTACTAGTTTGCCATCCTCCCAGTTGCAAGGTGAGTTGGTGATGCTTTACCAAATGTTATGACCTTAAGAAGTAACTTAGGTTGCAATACTTAAGTAAAGTCTTGAGGATGATATGAGAGTTGAGGAAGGAAGGGAATGATATAATTGATAAAGCATAAGGAATACAGGAGAGCATCTACTGTATATATACCTATGTACCATGAGATAGTAATAAGGAATACATATGGCAGACATGAGGTCTGCTGAGTAAAGAATATACCCCACTAGTGAGATGCTGACTGAGCTGTTAAACATATGAAGTAATGTGAAACAAAGAAGTAGTTCATATGGTTGCATCATGGTAAACACCTGTGTGTAATAAGGTCAATTGTTACAATCATTTTTTTGTTGAGACAATACTCCTCTGATAGTGTATTCTGATACATCAGTTTCTAATTACATTTTTCTTTTATTGTCTGGAATTGCTAATGTGGGAGGGTTTATCATCTTGCTTTTGAGTTTATCAAAGGCATTTTTCTTAATTCTGTTAGAGGTTTAGCGACTTTAGTGAACCCAGGGATAAATCTGTGATAGAAATTGCAAAACCCTAGGAACTGTTATACTTCTCTTTTGTCATGAGGTTCTGGTCAATCAGCTACTCCTTTAATCTTTGTGGGATTAGCTCCTATACTATCTTGTGATATGATGACTCCCAAATAGTTGATCTTGGTTTAATGAAATTTGCACTTTTTGGGATGAAGCGACAATTTGTTGTCAGCTAATATTTGTAAAACTTGTTTCACTATGTCTTTGTGCTTGTCTATTATCTGAATGAAGATTAGAATGTTGTCTATATAAATCACAATTTTTCCTGTCATGATTAGTTCACGAAATAACATGTCCATCATGAGTTGAAAGATTGTAGATGAGTTGCATATGCTAAGTATATTACTAGCAGTTCAAACAGTCCTTGGTTTGTTTAGAAGGCTGTTTTTTACTCGTCTTCCTCTCTTATCCTCATATTGTTATATCCCTATTAAATATCAAGTTTCGTGAAGTATTAGGCTCCTTATACTTTATCAATTAGTTCTTGGATTAATGGCAAAGGATATTTGTTTTTTATTGTTGCTTTGTTAAGTCGTTGATAATCTTGTACTGGTTACAATGAACCATCTTTTTTCTTTACAAAAAAGAAGGGAGCTGCACAAGGTAATTTCGAGAGTCTGATTCTTCCTGACTTCAAGTGTTCATCGAGGAATTTGTCAAGTTCTTTCTGTTCTTTAACATTTAATGGATATATCTTGCAGTCTTTTAATATCACATTAGATATCAACTTGATAGCATGGTCCCATTTGGATCGGTCTGGTAATTTTTCAAATACTACCTTATTAAAGACTCGATCATTGAAGTCTTTGTATTCTTCAGGTATGTCTTCTCTGATTTCTTCTATGCTTTTGCTTTTATTTCTGATATTCAACTCTTCTCTTTTCTATACTTCTTCCTCTAGGTTAACAAATAGCCTTTTCTCTCCTTCTTCTATTATTTCTTCTTCTGTATCTTTGTCTTCTACTTTCTCTGGTTCTTTTGGTATATAGACCTTTCTACACCACTGTTGACAATTCTGTAGACTGATTGAGGAGTTTCTCCAGTCGATGGATAGGTTGTGTTTGCCAAGATTCATTACTGATAGCTGAATAAGTTCTTGGTGATCTTCTGTGGTCATGTTTATCTTGATGACTTCTATGACACTGCCATTCTTGTTTGTAGTTCTATCAATGTTATAATAGTATCACAAATGGTCACTTGCTTATTTGTGATTGGTGCTTTAGAATCTTGAAAGGTTTAAAAATGCAAAGTTTAGACAGTGACAAAAGATGTTGTTAATTCTCAAACTATGAGTCCTTATATACATGAAAGTGATGGTCTGTATACTAGGACAGATCATCACATGCTACTATCTATTGTTCTACATATGGTAGTGCCTTTGTGCTAGAAATAGTAATAACCTAACCATATGGAGACTATCCTTTGTTCTAAGAAAAGGACAGATGACTATCTATGGATAATTAATAAAGTCCATGTGCAAATATTGAGGCTTTCATATCTCCACGAATACTGATCGCCTTGAGGTTGTTCTAGGCTCATTCTGAGCAGTATAAAGAGGGCTTCTGATGAGTCTAGAACCAAAGCTTAGATCATGGCAGTTTCTGAGATATTGGCAATTTAATAAATGGTACCATGGTGGTTACTAGTTGATCTGTCTGATATCTCGGCCAATACTGATCACTTCGAGGCATGACTAGTATCGATTGAAAGGTCTTTTCAAGGGCTTTCTGTAGCCATTAAGACTGTGAGAATTGTTGAAGAATTGGTAGAGATATAGCCAAATGAAGTTTGTGACAAATAGGTAATCAGAAATGGTAGTTGGACCATGTCAAGGTTGTTTTCTTTTATGAACTTCTGGCTTATACACAAGCTTATACTCCCCAAATCGACCAATGTCTGTTTGCAAAATATCTTGTGAGTGTCTATCATTGTCAATTTGACTCAGATATTTAGTTGCTTATCTCCTATTTTTCTGAGTACCAGTGGTTCTTCTAGTGCTCTCAAGGCCAATAAGACTTCATTATCTGTCATTCTGTTCAACTCTTCTAGTTTTTCTTTTGTGCATTCTTTCACTCTTGAACTATAGGTCCACACTTTTAGTATACCGATTGCTTCTTTTTTGCTACTCTATTGGATTTTCTTTGCTACCCATTTCACTAAGTATCCTTTATTCATCTTGTATTTTCTTGTACCAAAATAATCCAAAAAGTCTTTTATTAATTCCTCAGGTAATTGAATTTATAAAGGTAGATAAGTTGGTGCTTACTCTCTGCCCAGAGAAAAATCCTCTATGTAAGGTTGCTAAACTCTAAGCCAGAATAAAGCCAACTGTTTTTTGTTCAGCAATTGACAAAGAGAACTCAATAAAGTTCTTATTAGATTTTCTACACTACTTATACAACTATTACATAGTCTGTGCACTACTTTCCCATGCCTATCATGTGATATTGTGACTTCCTGTCATGTGACTGTAACACTTGTGATGTGACACTTTCCTGCACTCTCCTCTATGTAGTAAGTCCAAAAAAATAAAATAAAATAAAATAAATATAAATAATAACTTAGTCATTTTGCCAAGTCATGACACCACTTCCTCTTAAGTTTCTTTGTCCTGAAGAATTTCCTACAACTCATAGTAAGGGTCAACTATGTTGTTCATTTCATTTTCATCTTCCTTTGTCTATTTTCTTAGTCCTGAATCTTTTTGTTTGATTTCTTCCTCTTCTTTGATTGTCTTCATCATTTTTCTCTCTTTTGGTCATTTATCCTTCCATCGTCTCCAGTTTCTTTCTAGTCTACTCCAATATTCTTGGTTATATCTTTTATCTAACTACCTAAATAATTTTTTTACTGTAAACCTCCCTGGCAATTCTCCTCTCTTGTATACCCCTTCTTCATGTTCTTGTCTTGCTATGTCTTCTATATCTTACCAATATTCTTTCTTGAATTCTTTGATCGCTTTTTTTGTATTCTTTTGCATTCTTTCTTTCTTTCCAAGTATCAGATTCTGCTATAAACCCTTTCCATCATACTAAGTATTTGTTTTTGCCCCTTACCTGCTGTTTGTTCAGTATTCTCTCCACTTCCCATTCTTCTTTTCCCTTGATTATTGTCACAAACTTCATTTGGCAATATCTCTATCAGTTCTTTAACGATTCCCATAGTATTAATGGCACCCGAAAGCTCTTGAAAAGACCTTTTTATTAATATCAGTCATGTCTCAAAGCGATCAATAGTGGCCAAGATATTAGGTAGATCAACTGGTAACCACCATAGTATTGTTTATTAAATTGCCAATATCTCGGAAACTGCCATAATCTATGCTTTGCTTTTAGGCATCAGAAAAGCCCTCTTCATACTGCTCAGAATGGGCTTAAAACAGCACCAAGGTGATTAATATTAGTGGAGATATGAAGGTCTTAATGTTTGCACATGGACTTCATTAATTACCTATCAATAGTCATCTGTTCTTTTCTTAGAACAAAGAACAGCCTCAATATGGTTAAGTTATCACTATTTATAGCACAAAAGCACTACCATATGTAAAATAATAGGTAGTAGCATGTGATGATCTGTCCTAGTGCATAGACCATTACTTTCATGTATATAAAGACTCATAGTCTGAGGATTAGATCTCAGACTTAATAACGTCTTTTGTCACTGTCTAAACTTTGCATTTTTGAACCTTTCAAGATTCTAAAGCACCAATCACAAATAAGTAAGTAACTATTTGTGATAATTATTACTGAAGCTAGTTGCTTCTTTTTCTGTCCTTCTACTTGCTCTATATACCGTCGTATTCTACTGACATTTACTACTGGGTGTATTTTTACTATACTAGGTAGTTCTAATTCCATTGTATTTGATAATACGATCTTCTTAATCTTATAAGGGCCTACAAATCTCTTCATCAACTTCTCTGTCCTCCTCCTGACCATTTGGTACTTTAGATTCTTAGTACTCAACATCACTAAGTCTCCTACTTTATAGTTGTCTACTTCTCCTCTTTTCCTGTTAGCATATTTCTTCATCTCTTTTTGCACTCTTTCTAGTACTGTTTTTGTCTCCTGTATTTCCTTTATTTTCTCGATGAACTTCTCTGCTCTCTGATATTTTCTCTTCTTTCTACCCTCAAACCCCATCCTGGGATCTTGCCCATAATTTGCCTTGAAAGGCAACGTTCGAGTACTTGAGTATATTTTGTTGTTATATGCAAATTCTGTAAGGGGCTACTTGGAGGCAGCCCAGAATACACTCGACGTTAGTGGAAAAGGTGTCTTAAGCAAGAGCGATGTATAGCCTAGGAGCTCTAATCAATGTTGAGATAAGGTATTCTACCATACATCACTAGCTATATATACTAGACTAGCCTGGTCCGTGCGCCAGTTGCTATGGCCACACAGATCAGGACACTAATAACTACTATACCTAATAAGGCTACATAGTACTGATAGGGCAGACCTGAACTAGAGGAATAGAGAACTGTGGACTGTGGACTCTGAGAATCCAAGAACAAGCTAGACAATACTCATCCTACCAGGTTATCTAAGCAATCCTAGTGCTGTCCCCTTACAAATTCTGCTGTTCCTAACCATTCTGGCCACTATTCTTGCCTATGATCAATGAATATCCTTAAGTACTGTTTTAACTCCTGATTGACCCTCTCTGTTTGTCCATCTATCTGAGGGTAGAATGCCATCAACAATTTACTCTTAATCTCCAATATTCCATTCAACTCTTTCATTAGTCCTGCTGCAAATTGGGGTCCTCTATCTGAAATAATGCTTTCCAGTAACTCATGCAATTTCCATATGTTATTTCTGAACAACCTTGCCAATCCTTTTACTAATGTTTTCTCTGTAGTAAGTATGAAATGTACTATTTTTGTTAGTTTATCAATTACTACCAAGACCAAGTCATATCCCTGAGCTAAAGGCAATTTCATGATAAAATCTGCCGATATATGTATCTAAGACTTTTCTGGAATTGAGTTTGGCATTAACTTTCCTACTAGCTGTTCTGTGTAGTTTTTGTTATACTGTAAGAGCAACTGGGGCACAAGACTCCAGGAGAATCCTCAGTTAATATTACAGTTTGTAATCATGATACAACTCACCTCCAGGAGAATCCTCAGAGATTAGGATGAGGCTCCTAAAGAGATATTCTACACTATATACTGGGTTTGCATTCTAAGTGTTAGGGTCTCTGTGATCGGAGCTATACTAGTGTGTTTAAGTATTACTTTAGTAATACTTGAACAGGCTTAGGCTGCTCCGGAGTATCGCTTTGCAGTTTAGGGGTAGAGATAGAGCTATCCCCTTACACAGGTCAGTGAAAGACCTATGAGTTAGTCTCCAGAAATTACTAGTGGTTTGGGATGACTATATTTGTCAAGAAATACATTATGGGTTGTGATATGTATCAGCAGATGAAAAATTGCCCACAGCAACCTTTTGGACCACTTGTGCCTAACAAGATGCCTAACGGGCCTTAGGAAATAATATCAATGGACTTAATTACTCAATTGCTAGAGTCAAATGGTTACAATGCTATCTGTGTTATTGTCGATAGGCTTACTAAAAGAGCTCACTTCATTCCTATTAATAATTGGTTTTCATCCAAAGATATGGTGCAGTTACTATATGACAAGGTTTATCCATTGCATGGACTACCCCTACAAATCATTTCAGATAGAGAAGTACAATACTTGGCCGAGCTATTCCAAGAATGGTGCAAAATTTTAAGAATAGAATCTACTATGTCGACAGCATACCATCCACAAACAGATGAACAAACGGAACATGTAAACCAGGCTCTAGAGCAATATCTTAGATGCTATGTCAATTACAATTTTAGTAATTGGTCGGATCTGTTACCAAGTGCAGAATTCACATACAACAATCAAGCACATAAAGGAATCAAAGAAAGTCCATTCTATCTTGAATATGGCAGACACCCAAGAGCGGGTCCAATTTTAGTCAAAGAGTCGCCGCAAAGGGACTTGAATGACCTGACGTATAAAAGACAAGAAGCCTTGGAGCAGGCAAAAGCAGCTCTTACTCTTGTAGCAGTAAAAGGGTGCAAAAGGGAATTGCATACTAGGACAAACAAAATAATGATGTGCCAGCTCCCAATTGCATGCTAAAGGTCTGAGAGAAGGTAATCAAAGTTGAAGGTTTATAAGTAATTTGAGAAATAAGAATTATACACAGCTCCAGTAAAATATATGTTGGTAGTTGTAAAAGGATTGTAAGATCTCTCTAGATTGTCGTCATATAGCCTCCCTAAGGTGTTAATCTTTATACATCGTGACAAAAGCTTCTCTGGAAAATACAGTTAGTTAATCACTCATAGACCCTCTATACTCAGTTGCTCCCTTGTCTGCACTCTCAACACTGAACCTTACAGATGTGATACAATCCAAGTGTGCATTTAGCCAAGCTTTTCTAGCCTACTGTCCTCTCTGAAGCCTGCCCGAGTTGCATCTGCTATTCCTCTCTAGATCGAGTTCTGGATATATTCTGTGTTCTTCTCAAGACACCCCACTAGTCCCAGTCTTCTTACTCTCAATAGATCTGCATTTATGGTTCCAGAGACAGTGTAGATGGAGGTAGGAGTCAAGAGGTTCTTCCCCAATCCAACTGCACTCTGGATACTATATTAATGTCATTACTATCACAAATGGTCACTTATTTGGTTTGTGATGAATTGAAGTATGGATTCAAAAGTGCTTATAAGCAGAGTTAGACAAGCGACAAAAGATGTTGTTAAGTCTGAGGTCTAATTCTCAGACTATGAGTCCTTATATACAGAAAAGTGATGGTCTGTGCACTAGGACAGATCATCACATGCTACTACC
>Ga0153963_1000089_pt1 | contig 12911 bp, 13 predicted proteins | sample TSFL047MetaG_FD_104692 | JGI IMG/M metagenome (GOLD analysis project Ga0153963, IMG submission 104692) | Attine ant fungus gardens microbial communities from Florida, USA - TSFL047 MetaG | ecosystem: Host-associated > Fungi > Mycelium > Unclassified | place: USA: Florida, Withalacochee...
ACCCAAGCTAGGCAGGGCTGCATATGTCCAAGTGGACGAGGGAAGGACGTTAATGATGGATCCTGGTGCGTGGGGTGTTGCAAAGTTGCTAGAGGGGTTTGTCCATGGATGGACGGATGACTGAATTTAAAGATCGTGTGGATAGGGGTTGATGGTTCATGGACAATAAGGAACACTGCAGGATAGCTGCATTTTGCTTGTCACCCCTGAGGTTTCTTCTCAACATGGCAAGTGTTTGAGTCAACGAGCTCAGGGGCCATCAGTACAGTTCGATGACTGTAGTCAATGGACTACGGTACAATGGTGAGTAAGAACAAGACAAGCGAACACTAACACGCAGCCCTCACCTCAGGAGTCACTAGTATAGGTTGACGACTGAGGGGATGAGAATCCTTTCTAGTCGCTTAAGTATATGGAGCTACTTCAGAAATGCTGGAATGGAATAACATTCTACAGAGACAAAAGTATGGTTCTATACTGGGGATTGATTGATACATCATTGAGCCATGTTTATTTCATTCATTGGTTTGTATATTCTCTATGAGCATTGTGGGAAGTCTGTCTTGTATCTCTGTCACGGTGGACAGTAGGGCTCATGCAACATGAAAGAATACTGGAAGAATATAACTAAGTAGAATAAGTAATCAAGTACATAGGAATAACAACAAGACTACTAACCTCAATCACTCGAAGCTGCACGGAAACTGAGGGTATCATACTGGAGACTCGAAGTATAAGTAAGGCTCTTGTTACAGCCACAATTCTTAGGTGAAATGGAATGATGATAGAGTGTCAATATAAGAATGAAAATGTAATGTCCATTCCATGCTGCTGTCATGGAAGTGTAGTTTGCATTTCTAAAACAACAGGCACAAACATTTGCAACAGCAGGCTAGGGGAGGTTGGATGTGTCATGTCACAGAAATCTGTGAGGTACCCAATTAGGTACTCCAGGTTGGGACCATATTGAGTACTCTAAAAAGGACCAATTGAAAGTTTTTTTTTTAAAAAAAATCATCAATTTATTACATGGGGCATGTAGGCAGACTGTGGTAGATACATTGTACCTACTTATATAAGCAAACCTATAAAGAAGGAGGCCATAACAAAATGGAAGAAAAGGAGAAGAAAAGGAAACTGAAGGGGAAAGTGAATGAGATGACAACAGTTAACCATTGTTGAAGCTAAAGGCTATGGGGTTGTTGTGGAGGAAGTGGACAAAGTTGTTAAGACATTGGTTAATAGGCCTTGTGGAAGGTTCATAGAGGCTACATTGGAGGACAATATGCTTGTGTGTTTGGACTTTAGCAAGTCCACATGGACAGTTTGTGGGCTCATTGGGGAAGAAGTGTTGTTTGTATTTGCCTATAGGAGCATGGCCTGTAGTCATGTGGGTGAAGTGCATGCAGAGTGAGTTATAGAAGCCAATGGATGGGAGCCACAATCCCCCATTGGTGTAAGTGGGTTTGATAACTTGGAGATTTGAATCTTCAAATTCAAGGAAAAGACACCCCTTGTTCTCTGTGTTTACAAAAGATGTTTGCCATTCCTGTATTAGGTCATTACACTCCTTCTTTCTACTGAATAGAAAAGAGTTTTTGCAGGGGAAAGATAGTTGTGTGTGTGATTCCTTGGCAATTTTGTCAACAAGTTAGTGTCTGGGCCATTTGGCTTTATTGGGGCAGTGCCAGAATTGAATAGAGCTGTGGGAGTCTTTGCAAAGGAATTCTTTGATTTGTATGGCAAGGGGAGCAACAACTGCTTGAAATGGAGAGACATGGGACTTGACAATCTTCCTGGTTGCAGTGAGTGAATCTGTGATAACAATGATGTTGCAATTATTGTTGTTAGATAGTGAATATGAGAGTCCCAGGTAGATGGCCATAAGTTTTGCTTCAATAGGTATGACATTAGTGGCATTGATGCATAATTGTTTGATAACATTGTGGTCTTTCCACATAACTACAACAGAGGTTACAGTGTTGGTTTTCTTTATGCTTCTGTCTGTGATGATGGCAGTGGCATGTGAGTAGATTTGTGATTGGTAGAACACATTGTTGAGATTGTCAATGTGTTTGGCTATGTCTTCATCATCTGAGGAAACAAGAGAGTGAAAAGTGATGTTTTTTGAAAACTAGTTAACTAATCTCAAGCCAGAAGAAAAAATAAAATGAAAAGGGGTGAAAGAATCAAGAATTTCAGACAGATGGTCATTTATATCTATAATGGGGCTTTAGAGTTTTTCTTTTTGTTTTTTTGTGAGATTTTTTAACAAGAACTTGTGGAGAGTTATGTTTTTTGTATGTTGAGAGTCAAAAAGAGAGTTAACAGTGTGATTTTGGGGTATCAAGGCATACTGTAGATGATGGTGACCATTGAGTTTTTTGAGGTGAAGGTGTACTGGGATGAGGTTTGCAATGGCTTCAATGCTTGCAGATGGGGAGGTTTTGAATACACCAGTGATCTAGAGGATGGCTCTTCTTTGCATTTTATTTAATTCTTGAATGTTGAAGGCTATGGGCGTGTCTTTGAGGAACCATAGTTGGAAGCCATATGTAGCAATTGGCATGATACACATGTAATATAGAAGATGTTTTTGGAGGGAGAGGAGACCTCTTGTTGAGTTTCCTAGCATTTTCATGGCTTTGAGTATTGAAAGACATTTGGTGGTGTAGAAATGAGTGTAATAGTAAAAGAATAATTTGTAGTCAAAATAAAAACCAAGGTATTGCCAAATGGGTTTGGGATGGAGGATGGGGCCACCAGCATTAGTGAGGTCAATTGAATGTAAGGGAGCAGTATGAGCTCTTGAGAAATGAAAGACCTCTGACTTCTGGTGTTTGATATAAAGACCTGCATCCTTGAGCAGGTTGGATATTACATAACAACTATCTACAAGAGAGGAGCAAGAGAGATCAAAGCTTTTCTCCTGGGAAGTGATAAGACCATTGTCAACATAAGAAAGAATGTTAATAGAAGAGGTTTTGTTATCATTTTTATTTTTGTTTATATTTGTGTTTTTTATTCTTTTTTCAAATGTTTTTAGAATAGGAGCCATATAAATTGCAGAGAGAATAGGGAACAGTGTAGAGCCCTAATCAATGCCTACATTTGTGATGAAGGGAGGAGAGAGGAAATTATTCTAGAAATACTTGGTTGATCGATTGTTGTGATAACTATTAAAGAAGTTAATAATGTGGTAGTTGAGACCTTTTTTTAAAGCAAGATAATAAGAATACATGATTGAGAGAGGAAAAAAATTGAGTGACATCAAAGGTAATAACACTTATATGATACTGTTTTACCTATTCAGCTCTCACAAGATAAGTGAGATATATTCCTGTGTTGATGGTTGATTTTTGTCAAACACCCCCAAGTTGGTTGGGATGTAAGTAGCTGTTGTCAGTGGTATAAAACTATAGGCAATTGCTAATAACCTTCTCTATAAGCTTGCCAGCCATGTTGAGGAGTACTATGGGTCAAAATGCTTTAGAGGTATTATATGACACTTTATTAGGTTTTGGGATGATAACTGACATGGACTTCTTGAAGTGGCTGGGCCAGTGTTCTGTGTGAATACAAGCATTAGCGATGTTAGTCATATGCTCTAGGCATGCATCATCTAAGAGAATTGATTTAATGTTGAAAGAGGCAAAAGAGATATTTACTGTGACAAGCAAGTAGAAGAGGCAGTGACAGTTCTCAATTGCATACTAAAAGGTTTGTGGGGAGAAGAAGAAAGTGGGGATATCAGAAAGAAATTAAAAAGTAGAAGTACAGCTTATCTGTAATATAAAAATAGATGAAATGATTAGGAACTCAATCTAGATCTGCCATGCATGGTGTCCCTAAGGTGTCCACCTTTACACACCCTGTAACAAGCTCACTAGTAGAATAGTCAGTAAACCACTCATGGGTCTTACCATACTTAATCAAGTCCTTATCCGTACCTCTATACCAAACCTTATGGGTGTGATACAATCTGAGTCAATGATTAGCCAGGCTTTTTAGGCCTGCTACTCCATAGAAGGTTGTTCAAGCGATTGCTGCATCTTGTCTCAAGAAAAAGTAGGGTATAGGTATATAGTAGGAAACATTTACCAACTCAACCTCTCACCAAGATCATCTCTTACACACTCAAAAGAATCACATTTATAACCTTAAGAGCTTGTGAGATGAAGGCAAGGGCTAAGGAGGCTCTCTCCATCAATCTCCACTCTGAGAAATATTAATACAAATGTTGGAGAGTCAATTAAAAAGAAATAGAAAAGAAAATCCTTTATTCTACTACTCTCCCTTGCATCTCTTCTCTATAACACCACCATATGGCCATGACAGCTCCACCTCCCTGTCCTCTATACCTCCAGACACAACTATGTGATCCTACTTCACCTCCATACTCTACTCTTGCCCATTATTCCCCAAACCCCAAACTAGCTTCTTTTTACTCTGAATATGGTCTATGTAAGGGCGCAGCGGGGAGCCGCACCAGATCGTGCTTGAGTACTATGAGAAAGCCGACTTAAGTAGAAGCAATGTGTAGCCCAGGAGCTTCAACTATTATTGAGGTAAGGTATTCTACCGTACACCACTAGCTATTTATACTAGACTAGCCGGTCCGTGCGCCAGTTGCTATGGCCACGTGCATTCGGACAATAATAACTACACTGCCAGATATGGTTATCTAGTATCTATGATGGAGACCCGAACTAAGGGATAATAGGAACTATGTACCGCGGACTTCTCAGGATCAGTGGGAACGCTAGATGATACGAACCCTACCCAATTATCTAAGCGACACTAGATGTCCCCTTACATACTTGTCCTTGCCCCTTACTTACTGCTTATTCAATATCCTCTCTACTTCCTATTCTTCTTCTCCCTCAATTATCACTGGAGCTGGTTACTCCTTCCTCTGTCCTTCTACTTGCCCTATATACCATTATATTCTACTGACATTTACTACTGGGTGTATTTTTACTGTACTAGGTAGTTCTAATTCCACTGTGTTCAATGATACGATCTTCTTAATCTTATAAGGGCCTATGAATCTCTCCATCAACTTCTCTGTCCTCCTCCCAACCATTTGGTACTTCAGATCCTTAGTACTCAACATCACTAAGTCCCCTACTTTATAGTCGTCTACTTCTCCTCTCTTCCTATCTGCATATTTCTTTATTTCTTCTTGTGCTCTCCCTAGCACTGCTTTTGCCTTCTCCTGTATTTCTTTCATTTTCTCAATGAACTTTTCTGCTCCTTGATATTTCCTCTTCTTTCTACCCTCAAACCCCATTCTAGGATCTTGCCCATAATTTGCCTTGAAGGATGATGTTTTAGTGCTAGAGTGCATTTTATTGTTGTATGCAAATTCTGCTGTTCCTAACTATTCAGGCCATTGTTCTTGCCCATGGTCAATGAACATTCTTAGGTACTGTTCTAACTCTTGGTTTACCCTTTCTGTCTGTTCATCTATTTGTGGGTGAAACACCGTTGACAATTTACTTTTGATCCCCAACATCCTATTCAACTCTCACATTAATTCTGCTGCAAACTGTAGTCCTCTGTCCAAAATGATGCTTTCTGGTAACCCATGCAGTTTCCACACATTATCTCTAAACAGCCTTGCTAATTCTTCTGCTAATGTTTTCTCTATAGTTGGTATAAAGTGAACCATTTTGGTTAGTCAGTCCACTACTACTAGAATACTATTGTATCCCTGTGCTAAGGGCAACTTGGTGATAAAGTCTGCTGATATATGTGCCCAAGGTTTTTCTGGAATAGAATTTGGCATTAATTTTCCTGCCAGTTGTTCTGTGCAGTTTTTGTTTTGCTGACAAGTGTTGTATTCTTCCATATATTGCTTTACCTCCTTTGTAACTCCTGGCCACCAAAAGTTCCTAGTGACCAGTTCTACTGTCTTCTACTGTCCTCCATGACCTCCTACTAGTGTATCGTGATATAGCCTAATTATTTCTGCCCTAAGCTTATCACCTTTTGGTACATAAACCTTCCCCTCTTTGTACATAACACCATCAACTTCTCTCTATTCCTTATCTCTTATCATTTTCACCCCTGTTTGCTTCATTTCTTCTACCGCTTTTACTACTTCATCATCCTTCACCTTTGACTTCCTTACTTCCTCCAGTAGGTCTACTCTATCTACTATTATTTCCACTACCTCAGCTTTTCTTACTTTTAACCACTCTAGTTTTACCAATGTTTTATTCTCATTGTCCTTTTCTACTTTGATCTCCTAGTCTGGCCTCCTGCTCAAACTATCTGCTTTCCCCATCTTACTTCCCAGAACATGTTTTAGTGTAAAATTAAACCTAGATAAGTATAAAGCCCATTTTGCTTGTTTTCGATTTAACTTTTGCACCTTCATAAAGTATTCAAGGTTTTTATAATTTGTCCAGATCTCAAATTTAACTGTTGTTCTCTCTAAGAGGTGTCTCTATACCTTCAAGCATCTGATTACCACTAACATTTCTTTGTTATGTATTTTGTAGTTTCTCTCCATATCACTTAAAGACTTTGAAATGAAAGCGACTAGTCTCCACAAGTTGTCTGAGCACTTCATTGATAGTACTCCTCCAGTTGCATAATTTGAAGTGTCTGCTTCTACCCTAAACTCTTTGTCCAAGTCTGGTGCTGCTAATGCTAGTTTTGTTGTAAAGACTTCTTTTAACTCATCAAATGCCTTCTGTTGGCTTTCTCCCCATACCCACTTCACATCTTTCCTGGTGAGCATATTCATTGGCCTAGCTACTCAAGCGAAATCTTTGATAAACCTCCTGTAGTAATTTGCAGGGCCTAAAAATTTCCTGACATCTTTTACATTCTTTGGCTCTGGCCAACTCAACACTCCATCTACATTTTCCTTTTCTATTTCTATTCTATTTGGTCCTATAACAACACCTAAGAACCCTATTCTCTGTACTTTCCACACACACTTTTCTGGCTTGATATACAAGTCATTTTCTTCTAACCTCTTCAATATTTCCTCTACAATCTCATTGTGTCCCTTCTCTATTTCTGTCCCTACTAGTATATCATCCACAAATGCTGTAACTTTTCCTTCATTGATCAAATCCCTTAGAATTTCATTCATTATCGCCTAGAATGTAGCTGGCGAGTTTGTCATCCCAAAGAACATCACTGTTGGCTCAAAGGAGCCCACATATGTCGTGAACACTCCCTTTCACTCATCTCCTTCCTTTATCCTCACATTATTGAACCCCCACCTCAGATCCATTTTAGTAAATATTTTCTTACTTCCCATGTTGTCGATTAGGTCTGTGATCAATGGTAATGGGTAGTTATTTTTCACTGTCTGGTTATTTAGGTTGCAGTAGTCCATTACCATCTGCTTACTCCTGTTATTTTTGCCTACAAAGAAAACCAGTGATATTTGAGAGGATTTAGATGGTCTGATATACCCCTTTCTTAGCTGGTCCTCCACAAATTTCTGGACTTCTTTCCTTTCCATTTTAGATAACAGATAAATCCTTCCTTTCCACGGTTTGAACATCTCTTTGAGATCTATAGCATGATCCTAAATTTTCCTGGTCAGTACTCTTTCCAACTTTATCTTCCCAAACACTTTCTTCTACTTCAAAAACCTTTTTGGAACTATTTCCTTGATTTTCCTGTGGTTCTCCTCCATCTCCTCCTCTTTTCCCCAATCTTCTTTGTCATCTATTGCCTATCTGACAATTTTCTCTTCCTCTAGGGTTATTACCCTTTTGACCTTTTCTTTTGTTTGACTCCTTCTACCACATAGGGATAGACATCTTGCCACCTTGACTTCTCTGGTTTCCCAATTTATCTTGGGGTTGTGTGCTGCCAACCATAGCATTTCCAGAATTACTTCTGTCTTCTCTAAGTCGCACACATCCATTCTTATTCTTTTTACATAGCCTTTGTAATACACATTGCACTCTACTTGGTATATAATGGCCCCTCCACTATTATTTGTCCCATCTACATTTCTGACCATTATTGGTTTTTCTAATTTCTGTAGCTTGAACCTATGCCTAGCTACCATCCTTTTGTCTATGAACATCCTAGTGGCACCACTGTCCAAGAGTGCCTTTACAGTTATACCTTCATGCATATCCAACTTTTCTACTCCAATACTCATCCACACTTCTCTTAGCATCTTGAAGGTTTTCCTGACCTCCCTTTGACTACCCCCCCTCTTTGGCTATACTTTCCAACTCTCTTGGTTGTGTGCCGCTCTCTTATCTTTCTTTCTTTGGCATCCACACCATCTTTGCCTGTCTTTGATCATCCCCTGCCTTCTATTTTCCTCCACATTTTTTACACTGCATATATGTCACTATTACCTTTCTCATATACTATCCCAGTTTTAATAGACATGTCTCATTAGGTATGCCTTCCCCACAATATTCCTGTGCCTTCTGTTGTAAGATATGCACCAGGTTTCTTCTCCACATCTTTTGCTGTGCTTTTCATGGCTTGGCCACATATACTGCTCTTTCCTCCTCAACTCTCCTCAACTTCTATTGCTGCACCTTTTGTGGTATCACCACATGTGCTGCCTTTTTTCCTTTTACTTGCCTTTTTTCCTCCTCCTATAATGGACACTCCCTATATTTGTGCCCTTTCTTCCCACACTTGAAACATTTGACCACTATTACTTCCTGTCTTCTGATCGCCCTCTCCTCCAACCCACACTGCATTACTCTACTCCTTAATACCTTGAACTTATTCTAGGGAGTAGTTCCCTTTTCCTCTTCTCTCTTATTCCTGCAATTTTGGGCCAGGTGTCCAAACTTCTTACAACTCTTACATAGCTTCCCCTTCTTTCCTTCTAGCTCTTCCCTCAGTTTGGCAAGAGCATATTTCTCTTTGAGCAGGTTGCTCAACAATGAGTTGTATTGTTGTAGAGACATGATATCACATCTCTATAGGGGGTATGGATTTAATGTTGATTCTTGCTAGCTAAACTATGTCTGTTGGGACACAAGATCTTCACCCAGCCAGAGTCCTACTGCCCTACTAACTACTGCCCTAATAGTACTTTGTCTATCATCCAACAGATAGGATCTCTAATCTAGACAGCCCTCTAAAGGTAACTGTTACTTCTCTGCATGTACCAACTCACAATGGAGTCACAGCACAAGGTTTATACTAAGAAAAGGTTACAAGTAGACTACTAAACACCACTTTTTTGTAAGGTCAGGTCTTAGAAATAATACCTAAGTTTGGTACCACTCTTCTACCATCAATCCCTAACTGATTGACAACTTCCCTTAAGCCAAGAGCCCAGCTATGTATGGAGGTGGTTACTGATCATGATAATCAGCAACCAAAGGTTAATTTATGATGAGATAAAAGATTGAGCAAGGTCCAAGGCAAACAGTGCTCAGATGTGAATTGAGTTCTAGTGTAAGAAAGTTAAACTCTAAGCTAGAATTAAGCCAACTGCTCTTTGTTCAGCGATTGACAAAGAGAACTCAATAGAGTAAGTCCCCATTAGATTTGCTACACTATATATACAATTACTATTGTGGCTATGCACCTTGTCTCCTATAGTCCTTATGTCCATCAGCTGACTTCTTTGTCACATGTGGTGACTATGACTTGTGACTCCCTATGACGTTGTTATGCTGCTAGAGAATTTTCTGTGGAAATGTAGTATGTGATAAAAATTATAACCCTGGATTTCACTATTAGAACCCACTCTAGAGACCTTTTATAAGCTTTAGACATAATCTAGACCCAAGATTGGGTACTTCTATTAGGTAGTGACCAAGCTGTCACATGTCAGGAAAGCATATACCTTAGGAGGCAAGACTGATGAGCTAGCATCAGGTTTCTCAGATACAGACTATCAATGTTGAAACTCTAGAAGTCAGAGGCTCAGGGATATGAGATAATTTTAATCTAGAGCAGACTTAGACTAATATGACACCAAGACAACAGATCAAAAGTCTATCAGTGACTAGTGATCCCATCACTATTGAACTCAGGCAAGAAACGGACATGCTGCTGGACAACAATTGCATCGCTAATGCTTGGACATACTGTCATGTGTTTCTAGACCATATTCAGAGTAGAAGGAAGCCAGTTCAGGGTTTGGGAAACAATGGGCAGGAGTGAAGTATAGAGGTGAAGCAGGATCACATGGTCATGTCCAGGAGATATGGAAGACAGGAAGGTGATGGCTATTAGGGCCGTATAGTGGTATCATAGAGGAGAGATGCAAGGGAAAGTGGTAGAATGGAGAGTTTCCTTTTTTATTTCTTTTTAATTGAGTCTCGAACATTTGTAATATTCTAATATATTTCTCAGAGTAGAGATTGATAGGAGAAGCCTTCTTGGCCCTTGCCTTTATCTCAGAAGCTCTTGAGGTTTTAAATGCGATTCTCTTGAGTATGTAAGGGGTAGTCTTGGTAAGAGGTTAAGTTAGTGAATGTTTCCTACTATATACCCTACTCTTTCATGAGACAAGACATAGTGGTCACTCGGACAACCTTCTATGGAGTAGTAGGCCTGAAAAGCCTGGCTAATTATCAACTCAGATCATATCACACCCATAAGGTTTGATGTGGGGGTGTGGATGAGGGCTTGATTGAGTGTGGTAAGGCCCATGAGTGGTTTACTGACTATTCTACTAGTGAGCTTGTTACAGTGTGTAAAGGTAGACACCTTAGGAACACTATGCAGATAAGATCTAGATTGAGCTCCTATCATTCCTTCTATACTTAGATTCTAAATAAGCTGCATATTCACTTTTTAATTTCTTTCTAATACTCCTACTTCCTCCTTCTCCCCACAAACCCTTTAGCACAGGATTGAGGACTGTTACCACTACTTACCTTTGCTTGTCACAGTTAAATCCTCTTTTGCCCCTTTTAACATGACCATTCTGTGACCTCCATCACACCTTTGTGACTCTGTGACTGTCATGTGATGTTTCCCATGCTCCACCTTAGTAATAATCTAAAAGAAAAGAAAAGAAATATAAATATTGACTTAGCTGTTTTGCTAAGTTATAACAAATCTCTGACTTTCCCTTGGATAATTCATCCAGTAAGTTGTCCTTCTATACTTCTGCTATTCTTTCTTGTACATATGATAGTACCCATACTACTTGGATGGTTCCTTCCTTCTCTGTCATCTTCATTCTCAAGTATAGGTGAGCTGCATTGATAAACATGCTCACTTCTTCCATTTTTCCACTAAATACTTAAGGTCTTGTGACCTCTACTCTGCTCTTCTGCTGCTGGAGGAGCATGGTGGTTACCTGCTGTTACAGGGTGGCAATCATGTTGAGGAGTTGTTTCTCACAAGTGGGGGTATTGGGGCAGGATGCTAGTTGTTGAGACATAGTAGGTGATAATGGTTGTTGATAATGGTGATGGGAGGCAACTATTTTAAGGCTATATCTATTGGGGCACAAATTTTTTACTTAACTAGACTCCTACTGCCTTACTAACTATTGCCCTAATTGAACTGTATATGATTGCCTCTAAGAAGAAGACCCCTACTTCAAGTAGCTTTCTAGGGAATTACTGCCAATCTCCTGCATGTACCACTTACAATAGAGCACAGTACAGAGTTTATACAAAGAAAAGGTAAAGAGTAACATCCAATTGCAAGGTCAGAACTAAACTGTATACCTGGAGTTGGTGCAAAGTCTCCTTTCTTAGTCCCTAACTGACTGAGAAGTCCCCTTTATAGCTAGGGCCCATTTTTCAAAATGCCTGTGAGCACTATACTTACTAGCAAGGACAATGAGAGAGTAAGTGGAATAGGATATTGAGGCTACAAGGTGCAGGGTCAACATTGGGTATCAAGTTCTTATGTTAACATAGAGTTGTGAAGACTTAGAGTTCATCCTAGGTGAATGTTCAGGAAGAACTCAATAGAGTTCCCTGTTGTATTCTATACACTACTTATACTATTTTACATGTCTGTGCACTAAAGTCCCATGGTCACATGTTTTTCTAGAATGTTCTACAATCACCTGACCCAATCACATGATATGGTTTACTTAACTTTTCATAGTTTAATCCTGTTATATGTCTTGAGATTATAAATCAACTGTTCAAAAGCACAGGAAGTTATTTCCTTTTTGGGACTCTCATAATAGGCAAGCAAGATTGTGTTCTAGATGTTCATAAGTATAGGAAACCAAGTTTGCAAGAGTAAAATACTAGCAAGGAGAATGTTATGAGAGAACTACCTAGCTACAACATTATAAACAATAGTGTTGTTATTTCCTTGGTCAATGATTTCACCAGTCTTGGCATTGTTGTTGTTAGGGTCAATGGCCCAGGTATAAGGTGGCATTTGTGATAGGGATTGTCAGAGTCAAGGTCAAAGGTTTAGGGTAGGATCAAGAGTTCATGATACAGAGTAGGTACTGCAATCTATTACAGAAAAGTAACTACTAAATAGTGTCATGGAGATATAACAAAATACCTGTTCAAATGAACTACATAAATAGCTGGACCCTTGTTAGCAAGTAGTCTTGCTAACATTGCCCTTTTGGTGTAGTAGTAAACTATACAGTATGTGACTACTGGTCTATAGCACAACTGTGACAGTTACTATCACAAATGGTCACTTACTAATTTGTGATTATAGATTTTAGAGCTCAAAGGGTCTTAGAAGCAAAGTTTAGATAGTAACAAAAGATGTTGTTAAGTTTGAGGTCTAATCCTTAGACAAGGGGTTCTCATATATAAAAAAGTGATAGTCTGTGCACTAGGACAGGCCATCACATACTACTACCTATTGTTCTATATATGGTAGTGCCTTTGTGCTCTAAAATGCAATAACTTAACCATATGGAGGCTGTCCTTTGTTCTAATTAAAGGCAGATGACTATCTATGGGTAATTAATTAATGTCTATGTACAAATATTAAGAACTTCA
>Ga0153963_1000092_pt1 | contig 12697 bp, 14 predicted proteins | sample TSFL047MetaG_FD_104692 | JGI IMG/M metagenome (GOLD analysis project Ga0153963, IMG submission 104692) | Attine ant fungus gardens microbial communities from Florida, USA - TSFL047 MetaG | ecosystem: Host-associated > Fungi > Mycelium > Unclassified | place: USA: Florida, Withalacochee...
ATAAACAGTCCCTCTGTGATGCTCACACTCACTTTTACTCTTCTTACTTATAATTGAGCATCACAGTGTTGAGCTGTCAATTAACTGAGAGTTTGAGTCAGTGAAGTCTGCAAGGACTTACAATATTCTCCAATTGGAGCATGACTGGTGGTCATGCATGTGAAACAAGTGCATAATGAGTTTGTGAAGCCTATGAATGGGAGCCATGAGCCACCTTTAGCATATGTAGGTTTGATAACCTGTTCCTCTTTGTCTTCGAAGTTTAGGAAGTATTGTCCTTTCTTTGTGTTAGATGTAAAAGTATTTTGCCATTCTTTAATGATGTCGTCACACTCCTTTTTTTTGCTCATCAGATACAAGTGTTTGCTGGAGAGAATAAAATTGTTGTCAGCTGCTTTAACCTGGTCATTGACAAGCTTGTATCGAAGCCATTTAGCTTTGCTAGGACAATACCAAAAGGAAATGGTGTTTCTCTGATCCCTAGCAAAGAAGGACATTATCTTGGATACTAGAAGTATTACAGAGGTTTGAAAGGGGCTGACATGAGACTCAAGGATCTTGCTGGCAGCAGAGATAGAGTTGATAAGAACTATAATGTTATGGGTGTCATTGTTTTCCATGGCAGGGATTAGGCTTATGCAGTGAAAGGGGCAAAATAGAAGTTAATATGAGGGCGACCAAGGCAGAGTGCTCCAGGAGATTCCTCAGTTAAATTATACTATGAAATATGTTATAACCTACCTCCAGAAGATTCCTCAGAGAATTAGATAAGGCTTCTGGAGGGAATAATCTACAATATATATACTACAGTGTCCTTGCATTCTGGTTTCTCCATTCTTTGGTAACCAGGGTCTGCACAATGAAATCATGTTGGAAGGCAATAGGGGATGCTCCAGAATCATGTGTGAGGGGTCCCCTTACATTTACCTCCCTTCCAAGGTTGCTGCATCTCAAAGCAATAGTTCCAGGATTGAAAATGGTGTAAAAGTCTGTCCAGCAGATGTGTCTTGGGGCGGCTGGGTGCTTCTGGTAGTACTCTGCGACGAGGTCTGGTGCCTTGACATCGGAGGCTACCTCCCAAGAGTTGTGTTCTCTGCTGAAACCCTTCTACTTGACCAGGAACTGGAACCTCCTCTGGTGCCAGCAACTATCTAATATCTCTTCCACCTCCCACTCCTCTTCTCCGTTGATGACAATGGGTGGCAGCAGGGCTTGTAGCTTTCTCCCTGGGATTGGATCTTCTAGAGCAGTAGACAACTTTACGATGTTGAACACTGGGTGCAACTGCCTCATTCTGTGGGGTAACTTGAGACAGTAGGCTAACAGTCCTACTTGGCGTTCTATTTCAAAGGGTCCTAGTCTGCAATATGACAACTTCAGAGACAGATATGTTGTTTTGATGTCTGACATGTCTAAGTATACCCAGTCTTCTGGTTTGAACACAGGGACCAGAGTCCTCTTTTGATTGTAGTACCACATCATGTCTTCCTGTGCCTTGTGGATTGCTGACTTGGCCTCTTCAGTGGCAGATTTCATCCTCTCCATGAATTCATTGACCGTCTCTAGGCCAGAAGGGTTCTGTCTCAGCTCAAAGCCCATATGGGGAATCTATCTGGTATCCAGTAGGAACGGAGGTTACTGCATCATGGAGTGGACATGGTTGTTGTGCTGAAACTCTGCGATAGGTAAGAGGTCGTACCAGTCATCCTGTTATTCATTGATGAATAGACAGAGGAATTAATCAAGCTCCTGGTTGACGCGTTCCGTTTGTCTGTCTGTCTGGGGGTGGAGGAGAATAGTCATATACCTAGTAGCCTATACAGTTCCTTAGTGAATGAAGCCACAAATTGGGGTCCACAGTCAGAGACAACACGTTTCAGGAGGCTATGGAATTTCCAGACATAATAGAGGAAGAGTCTGGCTGCTCCTTCCGCTGTGACCGTTGTGTGCGTTGGAACAAAGTGTACTCTTTTGGAGATAGAGTCCACAACAATCATGACAGCGTCATGTCTGGAGGACTCTGGGAGTTCGACTACGAAATCGACACTGAGTGCATCCCACCGTGCGTCTGGAACGGAGAGCAGTTGAAGTTCGCCAACTGGAGAGTGTTACCAGGGTTTCGTCCAGAGGCAGAGATCACAGGTGCTTACATACTGGCCAATATACCTAGACATCTGAGGCCACCAGTAGTTCCAGGACACCAGTTCTAGTGTCTTTCAGTGTCCAGGGTGACCTGCGATGTGAGTGTCATGGCAGAGGGCTACGATCTGTCTACGTAGGTCTGGACTTTGAGGTACATATATCTTCCCTCGGAACTGGAGTAGGCCATCTATGTTTGACCACTCCAAGGAGTGCACTGTCCCATTGGCAGAGCGTCGGAGCTCTCGTGCTGCCTTGGCTATAGGTTCCTCTTGGTCTCTGTTCCTGTTTCCCTTGCGTATATCGAACAAAATCTTCTGTTCTACACCTGTCAGTTCTACCCCTTCTAGGGCATGCACTGCAAGGAACTCCAGTTGAAGGAGGATGATGTTCTCATTGTCAGAGGCTCCTTTTCTGTGATCAGCTCTCCTCGACAATGCGTCTGGTTTGCCCATAGTACATCCAGGACAGTGGTGAAGCAGAAAGTCGAATCTAGCCAGATACAAGGACTAATGCACTTGACAATGGTTAAGTTTCTTGGCCATCATGAAATACTCAAGGTTCTTGTGGTTGGTCCAGATTTCTACCAGATGGGTCACTCCTTCCAAAAAGTACCTCCACTCCTCTAATGCATGGATAATAGCTAGCATTTCCTTGTTATGGATTTTGTAATTCCATTCCATAGAGGACAAGGATTTACTATAGAATGCTATGGGGTGCTATTTCCCATCCTTTGTCGACAGCTGGAACAAGACTGCTCCTATAGCGAAGTCTGAGCTGCCTGCTTCAATCCAGAAGGGGTCTAATTCCTGAGGAGACACTAATACCAGAGCAGTAGTCACTGCTGTTTCAAGGTCTTCAAAGGCCACCTGTTCCTTTCCACTCTACGTCCAGACTTGTTTGAAGCATGTTAAGTCAAAGAGGGTCGAGCTTTGGCAGAGAAGTCCCAAATGAACCTTCAGTAGAAGTTTACAAAGCCTAAAAAGGCCTGAATGTCTGTCTTGTTCTCCAGAGTGGGCCACTCTTGGACTCCTGCAACCTTGACCAGATCTATGGAGACTTTGTTCTCCAAGATGACCAAACCCAAGCACTCAATCCGCTTCTTACAGAACTCATACTTCTCCAGGTGGAGAAAGAGTTTGTTCTCCTGTAAGACCTGTAACACCCGTCGGACAGCTTGTGCATGCTCTTCTTCTGTCTTGGTAAAGATCAGGATGTTGTCCAGATAGATCTCCACAATGTCTTCCGCTATGAGATTTCAGAAGATGTTGTTCATCATAGTTTGGAAGGTGGCTGGGCTGTTAGTCATTTCAAAGAACATCACCAGGGGTTTGAATAGGCCTCAATTGGTTTGGAAGGCCGCCTTCCACTCATTTCTGGGCTTAATACGGATGTCTAGCTTAGTGAAGTATCTAGCTTCACAGAGTTGGGACATGAGTTCAGAGATTAGTAGGAGGGGGTATTTGTTCTTGACCATCACAGAATTGAGTGCCCGATAGTCTTGAACCAGCCAGAGCGAACTATCCTTCTTCTTGATGAAGAACACTAGAGCTACCATGGGAGATTTAAAGGGATGGATTCGTCCAGTGTGCAGATTTTCCTCTAAGAAGAAGTCCAACTCCTTTTGTTCCACCAGAGATAGAGGGTAGACTTTCAATGACTTAGGCTCCAAACCCAGAATGAGTTTGATCGCATAGTCCTACTGCCTATGCTCTGGGAGGATGTCAAAGTCTTCCTTGGCAAATACAGATTTGAACCCTCTGACGCAGTCGGGCAGAGTGAAAGGTGTTCTCCGTGCCTCCAAGGTGCAATGGGCTCCCTTTGCAAGTTTCTAGGAGGTCGTGGAGGTAGCGCATATGTCTTCTGTAGTGGACTCTGAGAGGATTCTTGTTACAAAGAGTCTGTCCTCTTGCTCGTATTCAACCTCGCAAGTCTAGACGGGAGCCTCATCCTCCTCCGAGTCTTCTGCGTACTCTGGAGGGGGTCTAGATCAGCAGACGTTGAGGGCTCTAGTCTTTATTCTCTTCCGTGATGCGTGTTTCTTCTATATTACATGGCATCCTTCACATCGAGGAGGACATCGGTTCATCTGTACTTCTCCAGTTTGCCAATTGACCTTCGGGTTATGGTTCTTGAGCCAGGTGTAACCAAGGATCATACTTTGTCTTCTGAGGCTGGAGACCATGAGAAGTGTCCTTTTGGAGTGGGTTTTGTAATAGAGAACTACATCTACCACTTCAGAGATCTGACCGGCCTCATTGGAGGAGCCGTCCACATTGTACACTGGTATGGGACGAGAGATGCTCCAGGTACTAATACCTTTTGTACAGACAAAGTCTTGATCTATGAAGTTGCCTGTAGCTCCAGAGTCTAAAAGTGCCTTGACAGAATGCACCTTGCTGGTGTCTGTGGTGCTGATTTCTATTGGAAGGATGATCGACATTCTATGAGCGTAGAGGATGTTGGCGGAAAGTTGTTTGGGTAACCTTCTTTCCCATTTTGGCCTTCGGGGTTGGGCTACCCTGTCCAGAGTGGAGGGGGAGAGGGAGGGTACATCTATAAGCTCACAAATATCTGTATTGACCTCTTCTACATCTAATACAGTAAATCTATTAACTAGTGGTAACCAGAACACACTTTTCACTAGCTGCTCTAAGCAAAATCCTCCTCCGGGGTTGAGCAAACTTTCTCTTCCTCTACTACATCCTTCAGGGCCATTAAGTCTTCAATCAATTCCTTCCTCTGCTCTGTAGTTAATTTCCAGACATCCAAGCAGTAGGGGCAGTCCTTCACAATATGGTTGGCCTCTCCACACTGATAGTACCCATGCAGAGGTAAAGAGCACGTTTTCTGGACTACGTCTACGTTCATAGGTACTCCTCTGGATGGTGTAGGTGGAGGGAGTCTTGGTGGAACAGGGGGCGGAGTACCAAGAAAGAGATTAGTTTAGAAAGGGCGGAGTATGCAGGAATCGCAGTTATTGACTAGAGCATAGATTGGAATGCTTTGTTTGCCAATCGCACCTAGTCGATCCTCTGGGCTGCTGCATACCAGACCTCTGGATTGGTGTCTGCAGATCGTCTGAAGGACATAGTAGCAATTTGACTTTGGACATTCAATTTGAGTCTATGGTAGAATTTTACCACTAGGGTTCAGGGGTTCATGTATCTGGCGTCTGAGGTCAGGATTAGAAAACTGTCTAAGTAATTGTCCACTGTCCAGTTTCCTTGATAGTATGAAGACCCCTCCAAAGTGTTGATAGCGTCTGCTTCCATGTTGACTGGGAGGAATTGACTCCAGAATTGTTGCTCAAAGTCAGTCCAGGATTGAATAGAGAAGATGCCAGTGTCCACTTCCTGACAAAAGAGGTTCTTGGACCACTTGATAGCCCATCCACCCTTGAAGAAGGTGAGGGTCCAGAAGATTTTCTCCTTGTCACAGCTGAACTGCTCCAGAGCTAGGCACAAATACAGCATGCAGGAGTTGAGAAAAGCCCAACCAGAACTTTGTTCACTGGAGAAGTCTGGGGGAGAGAAGAGTTCTGGCCTTGCTTACTGTTTAGACAGAGCGTCCAAGACCAGGGGAGAGGGGCTGACAGGAGAAGAAGGTGCGGGTGCCAGAGGCAGAGCAATGGTCAGAGCAGAAGCAGGGCTGGTCATGAGTTGGATGAGTTGCTGTAGTTGGGCCGTCAGGCCCATGAGAGTAGTGTTGATGGCGTGTTCTGAGACATTTTGTCGCTCAGTGAGCTCTTGGAGATGATGCTGTAGGTAGCCCAGGGCATCAGCTACGCCTGGGGGGGTGTCCAGAGACAGCGACATCTCTTCTTGGAGCAGAGTGATCAGAGGGTTGGAGTCTGCTAGCAGAGGGCGACTGGAGGATGGCTGTCCACTGAGAATTTCTGAGGCTCTGGTAATGAGATCTAATTTTGCTGTGAGGGTAACTGAGGCAGAGTGCTCTAGGAGATTCCTCAGTTAAATTATACTATGAAATATGTTATAACCTACCTCCAGGAGATTCCTTAGAGAATTAGATAAGGCTTCTGGAGAGAATAATCTACAATATATATACTACAGTGTCCTTGCATTCTGATTTCTCCATTCTTTGGTAACCAGGGTCTGCACAATGAAATCGTGTTAGGAGGTAACGGAAGGTGCTCTGGAGTCATGTGTAAGGGGTCCCCTTACAGTTAACTGTGACAAGCAAGTAGAAATGGGCAGTGGCAGTTCCCAATTGCATGCTAAAGAGTTCGTGGAGAGAAAGAGAAAGTGGAGGTATCAGAAAGAAATTAAAAAGTAGAAGCATAGCTTATCTGTAATATAAAAATAGATGAAATGATGGTGGGTTCAATCTAGATTCTCCTCACATGGTGTCCCTAAGGTGTCCACCTTTACATACTGTTACAAGCTCACTATCAAAGTAGTCAGTAAACTACTCATGAGCCTTACCACACTCATTCAAGCCCTCATCTGCACCTCCACACCAAACCTTATAAGTGTGATACAATCTGAGTCAATGATTAGCCAGGATTTTCAGGCCTGCTACTCTGTAGAAGGTTGTCCAAGCAACTGCTACATCTTGTCTCTTGAAAGAATAGGATATATGATAGGAAACTTTTACTAACTCAACCTCTCACCAAGATTATCTCTTACATACTCAAGAGAATCACATTTACAATCTCAAGAGCTTCTGAGATGAAGACAAGGGCCAAGGAGGCTCCTCCTATCAATCTCCACTCTGAGAAATATATTAGAATATTACAAATGTTGAAGACTCAATTAAAAAGAAACAGAAAAGGAAATCCTTCATTCTACTACTCTTTCTCATATCTCCCTTCCATAACACTACTATGCAGCTATGACAGACATCACCTTCCTGTCCTCCATATCTTCTGGACATGACCATGTGATCCTGCTCCACCTCCATACTCCACTCCTGCCCATTGTTTCCTGATCTCTGAACTGGCTTTCTTCTACTCCAAATATGGTCTAGAAACACATAACAGTATGTGTGAGTGTCAGTAATATGATTGTCATCTGGCAGCATGTCTGCTTCTTGACTGAGTCCAGCAGTGATGGGATCACTAGTTACTGATAGACTTTTGATCTGTTGTCTTGGTGTCATATTAGTCTAAGTCTGCTCTAGATTGAAATTATCTCATATTCCAAAGATATCTCTGAGCCTCTGATTTCTAGAGCTTCAATATTGATAGTCTGTATCTGAGAAACCTGATGCTAACTCATTAGTCTTGCCTTCCAAGGTATATGCTATTCTAGCATATGGCAGCTTAGCAACTACCTAACAGAAGTACCCAATTTTGGGTCTAGATTATGTTTGGGGCTTGTAGGAGGTCTTTAGAGTGGGTTCTAATAGTAAAATCCAGGGGTATAATGTGTATCCCATGCTATATTTTCACAGAAAATTCTTTAGTAGTATCATATTCTGGAAATATGACAATTATATAATTTATTTCTCCTAATAATTCTCCTAAAAGTAATAATAGTAGGATAGCACAGTAGACTACTCTCCTCCTATTCTGGACTTTCTATAAGTACTGTGTAGTTACAGTGTAATTTCTCAGTCTGTAAATTAACGTCAACTAGTCCTAATTGTACCTTATCCTCTCTGACTCCTCCACTTGCCCACTTAGGACCTCTGTCTTGACAACTTCCCTCACTCCAAAATATGTGACCAACCTTATGACCAGAGACTGGGGTGCAATACATAAGTTGAAGCCAAGGTCATTCAACAAGTCATTCTCTGCTCCGATGTCCTTGTCTGTCTGCTGGAGCCTTCTTTCTGGTTTTGCAATTACTATTAAATATTATCTATTCTCTGAAGTAGTTTAGTACATCATTCTGGAGTATAACTCTATTATTACTCCACTCCTCCACACTCCATCCATCTGTCCTTGACAAGTGGCATAACAGTGAATAGCCATAAGTTCAGCTTCAACAGTGGTAATATTCATAGTTTGGATTTTGAGTTGGTTGGTGATAGAATAGTCTTCCCAGATATGGGCAACAGCTGTAGCTACATTAGATTTCTTGACACTGCCATCAGTAATAATAGTAGAGTTGTAGGGGGAGACTGTAAGGGGACAATATCTAGGGCATCGCTTAGTAAGTTCTGAGGGCCTGAATCTATTAGTGGCTTGTTGACAGTTCATGTATCACATTCCTATCATTCCTGGCTTCCCCTGTCTGTATTATGTAGTGCAATGCCTTCTGTTCTATATTTAGGACAATATATGATTATAGGTCAGTGCCTGGTGCCTGTGTGCCTGACCATCTGTTATAGTATATATATCAGCAAGTGTATGTAGATATACCCTACTTGAATCTCACACTAGCTTCTGGGACTATCCACTAGCTTAAGGATAATTGCCTCTGAGTAGTTCCCTAACAGAGACCTATGATATGTGGAATGTATGGTTAAGTTTTTGAATGTGTTTGTGGAGGTCTTTGTCATTACTAGAAAGAGGAGAATAGAAAGATATTCTACTAGAGAAATGATCAACTAATCTTGAACTAGGAGAAAAAATACTATGTAGTAAATGAAAATCTTGAGTAATTTCAGAAAGTCATTCATTGATGTCCTTGATAGGGCTTTTTAGTTTTTCATTTTGTTTAATTGTGAGATTGGAAGTTGAGAACTTGTGAGAAGAATATCCTTTAGTATGCTGAGAGTCAAATATTGAGTTGATAGCATAAGAGGAGGGGATCAAGGCATAGTAGAGGTAATGGCATCTATTAAGTTTGCAAAGATGTAGAACAATAGGTATAAGACCTGCAATAGCTTCTATACTATCAAGAATGGAATTGCGGAGGACAGAGGTACAGAGTAATAGATAAAAGTACACTCTGGAATGGAGTAATGTACTATGTCAGAGAGGAATATTACTTAGCAATAGTATAAACCCCAAAAGAAGACTCCAGCAGCAAGTGAAAGACGTCGGAGCAGAGTACAACTTAATGAACAACCTTGGCTTCAACTTATGTGTTGCGCCCCAGTCTCTGGTTGTGAGGTGGTCGTATATTTCGGAGTGGAGGGAAGTCGTCAAAGAAGAGGTCCTTAGGGAGGTGAACTAGGGATTTGGAGTGGACAAGGAAACATTAGGACTAGATGACATTAATTTACAGACTAAGGAAATACACTATAACTACTCAGTACTTATAGGAAGTCCAGAATAGAAGAAGAGTAGTCTACTATGCTATCCTACTATTATTAATTTTAGGAGAATAATTAGGAGAAATAAATTACATAATTATCATATTTCCAGAATATGACAGTACCCCCCCTTTAAGGCTGAGCCCTCGAAGCTTCCATGCATAAGCAATTTAAATATCACCTGATTCTGGCTTTAAAAATCTTTTCTGTGAACTTTCAACCTGAAATTCTACCACCATGTCCTTCAACTCTAATTCAGTCACTACCCTTTCTGACTTCAATGATGAGCGCTACAAGGCGTAATTGGCCAGAAGATGCACTGAGGCAGAAACTCTGCTTTGCCAGTAGAAAGAAAAGGAATGCCTTGAGCATTAAGCCTGCAAAGAGGCGAAAATAGCAGAGTAGAAAAGATTGGAAGAAGAGACGCAGAGAAAACAAGAAGAGGAAGAGGCACAGTGGAAAGAAGAGGATCACCAGAGGGATCTGGCTTACCATTTAGAGGTGGACCATGTCGCCGCCATGGAACAACAACGGCACAAAAATTGGGTGAAAACTTTCTTGCTGCCTTCATCGATCTTCTGTCTCTGACTAAAAGGCAATGTGTCTGTTACTTGTCCAAGGAAACTCTGGAGGCCTGTCAACAATGCGAGGAGCTGGCAAGAGAAATAGGAATGTCAGTTGTTGGTAGAGGAAGTCTGTGTGAGAGGTGCATGGACTTTAGAATCCTGTGCATTCCTCAAACTTTGCCGTGAGCTTTCACTCAATCTTCTTTTGTTCATTTGCTGAATTTTATAGCCATACGACTTCATATGCTCCCTGTGCTAAAGCTAAGGCTACCTGTAAGCCTTTTGATGCTGACAAGGCATGCACAAAGGCTAGGGTGGAGGCAATCCAGAGATCAAAAGCAAGAAAGACTAAACAACAAACAGATGCAAAGTGGAAAGCGAAGGTTTCGAGGAAGTTAGAGGAATTGAGTAAGCTCTGAGAGTTGAGAAAGGATGTCCAGAGGACCATGGTGGCATTGGAGAAGCTGGCTGGAATAGAGAGTCAGGATTCTGAGGAAGAACAGTTTTCCTGGCCAGAGTCTAAGGGAGAGAAGACAGAGGTGCAGGAAAGAAAAGAAAAGGGAAAACAGAGGGAGGAGAGGATAAACAGAATGGAGAAGGAAGAAATTGAAGGGCAAGAAGAGGATAATGGAATAGAGGGTGTGGAAAAAGGAAGTAGTAGTTTCTCTCTGGTTGTGTATTCTGTCGGTAGCGGAAATTTGTAGTTTTCTTGTTTGATTATGTTGAATATCATTTTCTTTTTCTGTGAGTAGAAAATGGTTGTGAGTGATGACAATTGAAGAAGCAAGAATACAAGTATTTGACTACCGCAAGGGAAACTGCAGAGGAATACAAGTGCATGAATTTTGCAACAGAGACTGCTTCTAAAATACAAGTATCAGATTACAACAGAAACTGTGGAGCAGAATACAAGTAAGCAATCAGCGTAAAGGAAACTGCACTCTGAAATATGTATAAGGACTCATTATTATTATTATTATTATTATTATTTATTTATTTATTTATTTATTTTTGAAACAGAGTGAATATGGAGAAACAGAGTCGAGGAAGTGGAATAGAGGTATTTCAGGGTCGTAATGGTCCTGATTTAGTGGAATACTTGAGATGAAAATTGTTTACTAATTCTTTGGCATGTTCCAGCTCCATCGCTGGTAACCATTCAGAGTCATTGTCTGTATCTTCATATCCCAGCCATATAACCTTATAGAGCAGTTTGCATACCCTCCAACGGTCAATTTTGGAGTCAACTATTTTAGAGACTTCGTATTCTAGTTCTCCATCAATGATTACAGGTGCTGGCAGAGGTTCGGAGCACTGCTGGAAGATGTTGGGTATAGCTAGTTCGAGCATAGAGACATAGAACACAGGATGAACAGCCCTCATGATGTTCAGAAGGCAAAGTGTAAAGGATTGTGGACTGGGCTGAGCAATTATTTCATATGGTCCAAGATACTTTTCAGAGAGTTTCTTCGATGGGCGAGTTGTCCAGAAATACTGTAATCTGACAAATACTGATTGTCTAACCTGGAAGTCCAGTGATTGTTGCTGACAAGAGTTAGCAAAGGGTTGATATTGTCTTTGGGCTTTGGCGATTTCCTCTTTGAGCATGTTTTGTAGTTCGTCAAGATTAAGTACGAAGTTACAGGCACAAGAGGAAGCTATATCTCGTTCTGGGTACATACTGAGATTGCAATAATATCCTTTGTTGGCAAAGAATGGGGAGACACCAGTAGTAGCACTAGGAGCATTATTGTAAGCAAATTCAGCCAGGGGTAACAGTTCCAACCAATTGTCCTGTTGGTAGTTGTAATATACGTGGAGATACTGTTCTAACATCTGGTTGGTCTGTTCTACTTGACCGCTTGTCTCTGGATGGTATCCACTGGTAAAGTGGAGTCTCATATCTAGGGCAGTACCTAGGGAGCAGAAGAAGTGAGAGACAAACTTAGAGCTATGATCAGATGTAACATTAGACGAAACTCCATGTTTTGAAAAGACATGAATGATGAAAAGTCGTGCTAATTCTGCTGAAGTGATATGAACATGAGTGGGAATGAATATAGTTTGTTTCAACAGGCAATCCACTATAACTAGGATGGTGTCAAAACCAGAGGAGGAAGGGAGCTTCTCGATGAAGTCCATAGAAATTGAATTTCATAGGTGTTCTGGAATAGGGAGTTGTTAGAGGGATCCATATGGTCTGTAACACTGCATTTTGGATCTCATACAGGTAATGCAAGACTTACAGAACTTTTGTACGTCATCACAGATGTTTGGTCAGGTATAGTGTCTCCATATGAGTTCCAGTGTTTTATTTTGTTCCAGATGTCCTGCTAGGACATGGTCGTGATAATACTGGAGAACTTGGAGGTGTAAGTTGGCATTATCCGGAACATACATTCTGTTGTCAAGTCTGAGAAACCTTGCACTGTCTTTCGACCAATGTCCTTCCAGATGGAGTAAATGGTCAGAGATGGAAGAGTCAAAGGAGAGTGTTGCTAGAATATCAGAGTAGAGTTGGTTTTGATCCAATATTGTGGCTGTGCAAAGTATCAGAGTGGTAAGAATGGTTGCTCAGAGAGATGCTGCAATTTGTTCATGAGTAAAAACTGAATGGAAGTTATAAGGGTTTACTGAAGCATAGCCATTATCTCCCCCTTTTGGGTAGACATCCCATCATCTTGTGAGTGCATCTGGTTTGGTGCCAAGACATCTGGGATGGAAGTGAATTATGAGGTTGAATTAAGAGAGGTACTTTGACCATCTTGCTTGTTGGTATGTTAGAATCTTGGTTGTTGAGAAATACTCCAAGTTTTTGTGATCCA
>Ga0153963_1000095_pt1 | contig 12593 bp, 16 predicted proteins | sample TSFL047MetaG_FD_104692 | JGI IMG/M metagenome (GOLD analysis project Ga0153963, IMG submission 104692) | Attine ant fungus gardens microbial communities from Florida, USA - TSFL047 MetaG | ecosystem: Host-associated > Fungi > Mycelium > Unclassified | place: USA: Florida, Withalacochee...
AGCCTCATCTAATTCTCTGAGGAATCTCCTGGAGGTAGGTTGTAACAGTATTTCATTGACTATAATTAACTGAGGAATCTCCTGGAGTCTTCCACTCCGGTCGCCCTTACATACACTGAATATACTGCTACATAGTTAGGTAGCTAGCTTTTGGTGGTGAAGTCCTCTGTGCCTTCTCTACTACTGTAAGGGGACACTCTAGAGTAGCTTAGGTAACCTGGTATGGGTGAGTATTATCTAGCTTGCTCTCAGATCCTCAGAGGCCACTATTTATAGTTCCCTTCCCTCTTGTTCTCATTGCCATGGTTAGTACTACATAGCCTTATTAGGTATAGTAGTTATTAGTATCCTGATCTGTGTTCCCTTAGTGACGTATGCACAGACTGGCTAGTCTAGTATATATAGCTAGTGATGTATGGTAGAATACCTTACCTCAACATTGATTGGAACTCCTGGGCTATTCACTGTTCCTTCTTAAGTTCACCTTTACCACTTATGCTTAGTGTGATTAGGGATTGCTTATAAGTGATCTCCTTACAGCTACTTAGCAGGTGATTCTATCTTAGTCCTGTTTCTTGGGGTATGAATTCATGAAATTTGGTTAATTTTAGACCTGAATATATTTCAGGCTTCACAGCATATGGCTAGGCCACGAGAAGCACAGCAAGGAGAATAGAGGAGAAGTCTGGTACATATCCTATGATAGAAGGTGCAGGAGAATTATGGAGAGGACATCCCAGATGGGGTATGTTTATTTGAGTTGGGGTGGTATACAGGGGAGTTGATTGCAACATATGTGGAGTGTAACAGGTGTAGAAGAAAGGGGTATTATGTAAAGGAAAATAGGGAACAGGGGGTCATTCCAGACAGACAGAAATGGTATGGATGTCAAAAAAGAAAAGAGGAGAAAATGGCATGGCCTAGAGAGGCAGAGGCATAGCAAGGCAACACATGGTCAGAAGAACCAGAAAGCACAGCAAAAGAGAAAGAGAAAGAAAGGAACGTTAGGAGAATGTTCAAAATCTTAAAAGAAGTATGGTTGGACATAGGAATAGAGAAAGTAGATATGCATGAAAGTGTAACAGTAAAAGTGCTCTTGAACAGTAGCACCATGGGGATGTTCATGGATAGAGAAATGGCCAAGAAACATAGTTTCAAGATGACAAAGCTAGAAAGGCCTCTAAAAGTGAAAAATGTAGATGGAACAGAAAATAGTGGAGGAAATATTACACACCAGATAGAAGTCAATGTCTTTTACAAAAATCATGTGAAAAGAATGAGAATAGATGTGCGTAACTTAGAAAAGACAGAGGTGATACTGAAGATGCCTTGGCTGCAAGCACATAACCCAGAAATAAATTGGGAGATAGGAGAAGTGAAGATGACAAGATACCCACCTATAAGATTCTAGCTGCAATGACTTAAGTCCACTCCAAGTCAGAGTTGACAAGGAGAACTCGATAGAGTTCTCATTTGATTTTGTACACTACTTATACATTTTACTACTGTGGCTGTGCAACATCCTTCCATAGTCCTCATGTTATTCCTGTCATATGTCTACCTCCTCACATGTTGTGACTGTGACTGTGACTGTGACATGACCAAGTGTGTGACCATGTAACTGTTACATGATGCTTTCCCATGCTCTACCTTAGTAATGATCTAACTAAATAAAAAGAAAACAAAACAAAAGGAAAATAGAAAATGACTTAGCTGTTTTGCCAAGTCATGATACCACCCTTGTGTGAAAGAAACCTAGCAGTGAAAAAAGATATAGAGCAGAGAAAGAAAGCAGGAAAGAGAATAAAAAATATAGAGAAGGCAAATAGAGATGAATGGGAATGGACAATAGAAGAAAAGTTTGAAAAGGAGATCGAACTAGATAAAGAGAAAGTAAAGGAGATGGTGCCACAAAAATTTCACAAGTGGCTAAAAGTATTTGGGAAGGTAGAGTCAGAAAAGATGCCAATGAGAAAGCTATGGGACCATGCAATTAATCTGAAAGAGGATTTATGATGGGAATATAATAATGTATGGATTAAAGATGGAGATGAGTGGAAGGTAACATTCACAATGCACTTAGGGGTTTATGAACCCACTGTTATGTTCTTTGGTCTCACAAATTCACTGGCAACCTTTTAGGCAATGATGAATAACATTTTGAGAGACCTTATAAATACAGGAGAAGTAGCAGTGTTTATGGATAATATCTTAGTAGGAACAGAAGAGGAGAAGAAACACAACAAAATAGTAGAGGAAGTATTAAGAAGAATGGAAGAAAATGACCTTTACATAAAGCCTGAAAAATGCATATGGAAAGTGAGAGAAATCAATTTCCTAGGGCTAGTAATGGGGTCAGGAGGAATTAAGATGCAGGAAGAAAAGGTGGTAGGAGTTCTGGAATGGCCAAGACCAAAGACAGTAAAGGAAGTGCAAAAATTCTTAGGACTAGCAAACTACTATAGATGATTTGTCAAGGATTTCGCTAGAATAGCCAAACCAATGTACAAATTGGTCAGGAAGGATGAGAAATAGAACTGGGGAGAAGAGCAGGAGAAGGCATTTGAGCAGTTGAAGCAGGTGTTCATGATGCAACCAGTGTTAGTAGCACCAGATTTAGATAAAGAAATGAGAGTAGAGGCAGATGCATCAGAATATGCAATGGAAGGAGTATTGTCGATGAAGTATGAGGACGAGAAGTGGAGGCTAGTGGCTTTTATCTCAAAATCATTGAACAAGGCAAAAAAAAATTATGAAATTCACGATAGAGAGATGTTAGCAATAATCAGATGCTTAGACAAGTGGAGACATCTTCTGGAAGGAGCACAAAGTAAATTCAAGATTTGGAGTGACCACAAGAATCTAGAGTACTTCATGAGTAGCTAAAAGTTGAACTGAAGACAAGTAAGATGGGCATTATACCTGTCCAGATTTGACTTCACACTCAAACATGTGCTGGGATCCAGTATGGGAAAAGCTAATAGCTTAAGCAGACAACCAGACTGGCAGAAAGGGGTGAAGAAAGACAACGAGAACAGGACATTATTAAAGAAAAAGTAGTTAGAAGTTAGAGTGATGCAAGTAGTGGAAGTAATAATAGATGGAATAGATCTATTAGAAAAGATAAGAGGATCAGAGGCAAAAGATGATGAGGTAGTAAAGGCAGTGGAGGAAATGAAACAAGCAGGAATTAAAATGCTGAGGGATAAAGAATGGAGAGAGGAAAATGGACTTATGCTAAGGGATAGAAAAGTATATATTCCTAAAGATGAGAAATTGAGGGCAGAAGTTATCTAGCTATATCATGATATACTGGTAGGAGGGCATGGAGGACAGTGGAAGACGACAGAGTTGGTCACCAGAAATTTCTGGTGGCCAGGAGTAACAAAAGAAGTCAAGAAGTACATAGAAGAATGTGATGCATGCCAGAGAAATAAAAATCAAACAGAGGCACCTGCAGGGAAATTAATGCCAAACGCAGTACTAGAGAAACCCTGGACATATATATTAGTGGATTTCATTATGAAACTACCATTAGCACAGGAATATGACAGCATCTTGGTAGTATGTGATAGAATGACAAAAATAGCACATTTTGTGCCGACTATGGAAAAAACATCAGCAGAAGGAGTGACAAGATTATTCTGAGATAATACCTGGAAATTGCATGGACTACCAGAAAGTATCATCATGGATAAGGGAGTGCAATTCACAGCAGGGATGATGAAAAAATTGAATTGAATGTTGGAAATAGATACAAAATTGTCAATAGCATGCCACCTACAAAAAGATGGTTAAACAGAAAGAATGAATCAGGACCTAGAACAGTACCTGAGGATGTTTATTGATCATTGGCAAGAACAGTGGCCAGATTGGTTAGTGACAGCAGAGTTTGCATATAACAACAAGGTGCAGACTAGTACAAAAGTATCACTGTTCAGAGCAAATAATAGATGAGATCCATGTATAGGATTCAAAATGAAGAAGAAGGGAAAATTTGAGAAGGTAGAAGAGTTCATGACAAGGATGAAGGAAGTACATGAGAAAGTAAAAGCAGCACTAAAGAAAAGCCAAGAGGAAATGAGGAAATATGCTGATAGGAAAAGAAGCAAGATAGAAGAATATAGAGTAGGGGACTGGGTACTTTTAAGCACAAAAGATCTTAAATATCAGATGAAAGGAAGAATACAGCAAAATTGAAAGGGTAAGGAAAAGAAGGAACAATAAAGAAGACAGGAAATGGGAATTTCCAGGTAGGTATATGGCAAAAATGCTATATAGATGGGATGACAGGAGATTTGATGAACAATATTGGGGATGATTAGAAAGAAATAGAAGGGAAAAGGAAAGGAAAGATTAGAAAAGATCAATGAAGAAGAGAAAGAAGAAGAAATCAAGGAAGGAAGAATAGAGGAATGGAATGAAGAAGATGAGATGGGTAAGATGGAAGACATATATAATAAGTTGTAAGAAATTTTTGGAACAAAAATTCTTAAGATGAAGGTACTGTTATGAGTTGCCTTGACCATGACCAAAGAATATGACATGGACTAGAATTGAACCCTGGACTGATAGGGACTTGTAAAATAAATAAGGACAAACAGTGCAGAAATATATAAGTAGTATAGCTGAATAAAGCGAGAACTCTATTGAGTTCTCTTTTAATCCTAAAGAGCTTTCTTGATCTTAACCCAGGATTAAGATCTTAAGTCAGTTGCTGACACCCTTCCTCCTCCAACATCAGCTACTCCAGTATGTTCTTAGTCATTCTCAAATTGTCTTTTCTTTAATCATGCTTTCTAGTCTCACACTATACTCCATCCTGCTGGTTGTTATCTTCACCATTTCTAATTTCTCTTTTCTTAGTATGCTTCTGTTAAGACTCTAAACCTTACAGTTGAATATGCGTTTCAACTTGAAGCTTATATCTAACACTTGATATCTTCATGCTCCTTGTTAGAGGATCCAGTTAAAGTTTTCAGTGAAGTTATATTGGAGGAGAGATATTAACAAGACTTTGAGTAGCACCCTTGAGGTTGTCCTAAGACAAGTAAGAGTACTGATTCCTCAGAGTAAGGATTTTACAAAGGGAATACAGAAATAGAGAACTTGCCGTTCCCTTCTCTTTCTGGGCTGTATTTATCCTAACTAGGGATATAACAATTGTTACAATGTAGTAACACTACTTGTAACTAAGAGTGACTAGTTAAGTGACAGATCAGTGACAAGGTGACAAGTGAGTCAGAGGTAAGTCAGTGTCTAATAATGGGTTAGTCTGATATTGTCCCATTTAGCACAAGTCCAAAGATAGAGAAGGGAAAATAGTCCGAGGTTTCTCCGAAGAGTCCTGTCTGTACTATGAGTCCATTGTCTCCTAGGATGTTTAGACATTCTATGTGTTACTGCATAGTAATGTCCTTGTTCTGTGCCATCAACATTTCTTCTCGCATTGCTATTATTTCGTCCACTAGCTATTCATTATCAGACCAAGGCTGATAATAACTGTAGTCCCACTCAATGTTCATAACATAATCCCCTTTGTTTGATTCAATGTCCTCATCAAATTTAATATCCAATGGGTTCTTCCAGGATGTTTGACCAGGCAATATCATCGATGTTGTTGTAGTAGTCTCTGTCGTCATCTTCCCAGTTTCATTGAATGTATTGTCAAGGTCATCTCATAGGAAGATGTCGAAGGATGGGTCTCTGAGATGTGGAAGTGGAGGGGAATGCAATGGTGTCACTGGTTGGGAGTCCATTTCTGAAGAGGACTTGTTTATTGCATTTTCGAGGAATGGAATAACATTGATCCTCTAGGGTCTTGGTGAGAAAATGTTCCAGGAGTCATCATCTGGTTGGAGTGAGACCAATGATAAAAGTGGAAAGTAGTTCGTTTTGGAGTAGGTTTGGATAATCAATTCTTGCTTGTTCAGCTTGTCTTTTTGCAACAGCGAATTGTGGTTGGGGTCATTGTGGTTGGAGAAGGCAGAACTTTTCGTAATGACCAGGGTTTTTTTAATTACATCTTTTGCAGACATAGTCAGTGCATTGGTTGAGGAAATGGTCATGTCAACCACAGACAAAGCATTGTGTGTTGTCTGTAATAAAGGGGGGTGCTGTTAGGGCACTGGTTCACACACAAGGCGAATGACCCTTAAGCTAATGAGTAGATCCAGAAGCTAGAGTGATATTCAACTGAAGTACATCTACAACAGAAGACTAGTACTTATACTACTAGATCGTCAAGGCACCGTTCTCATGGTACCTGACAGATATTCTCACATAGTCCAATAATAGTTTTACAGGCTCATACAAGATGTCAATGGAGAGAAGGGAAGGAGAGGAGTGGGAATGCGATTGGAGAGATGGCGGCTCTTAGGTGGGAACCTACTCACGTTACTAAGCATAGCCCTAGGGTAGTCCCCTTACAGGTGCATTCCTAGGGTTTCATAGTTCTGAATTTCCATAAGTATCATCTAGATTTTGTCCAGTTCCTTTTGAGGCATTGCCAGTTTCCATGTATCCAGTAGGTTCATCATTGCTGGAGTTGCTTTCTTGTGAGTTGTCAGAAGTGTCTTCAGGGTTAGATCCAGTTGATAGGCCAGGGTTCTGATTGTTTGTATCTAATGAGTGTTGTACTCTTCTTGTGGCGGTGTATAAGAGGTGTTGATGGATTGTAGGGAGTGGAAACTCATTGAGATTCTTGAGATTGTTTTGGAGTTGAAGAAATTGTTGATTGGCTGTGTATTGGAGATGTAGGTAAAGAGCCCAGTTCTCCCTGAAAAGGTCAAAATTGGCAATAGCCACTGAATTCCCAATGAGAGTAGTCTGCAGCTGGGCCAAGGGATGGTCAAATAGTGTGAATCATTGCATAGGGGAAGTTTCATCAGTGGTGATTTGTTGATAAGGGGTAGAGTAGGATAGTGGGAGGTTGTTGGTTTGTGCTTGGAGAAACTGTTTGATAGAGAGGAAGAAGTTGTTGACTTGTTCATGGTTGACTAGTGAGGGTGTTGGTGGCATGGTAATAGGAGTGGTTGTATTGGAGGTAGATGAAGAGAAAGAAGACATGAACTGCTGTACTGCTTGGCTAGTTCTGTCTTTGTCTTCTTTTATAGGCTTTGAGGAGTTGTTTGGCATTGGTGATGTTTGTTTCTGGTTCCCAGGTGTATCCTGTTTCAGGATATCCTTTTCAGTGAACCAGAAATTCCTTTACCCCATTTTTATTTCTGGAGTTGATTATGTCTTCAACTTCCCATTCTTCTTCTCTTGTGATGATCTTCAGTGAAGGTCTTTCTGAGAATTTCCCATATTGGGTGTTCTCTTGTGTGGGCCAGAGAAGGTGTACATGGAAAATGGGGTACATCTTCCAGTGTGGTAGTAGTTTTAGCTAGTAGTTGACAGGTCCAGTTCTTTCCAAAATTTTGAAGGGGCCTACACGTTTTGGTGTGAGCTTCTTTGGGGTTCCTTCAATTTGGATGTGTTGAGAATCTAACCAAACTTGTGTTCCTGCCTTGAGGTCAGGAAGTTTGGTTTTGATTCTCTGATTAATGAGATTCTTGGCAACTTCATGTGCTTGTTTGGCATTTGTTTGGATGTTCTCTATATGGTTGATCCTGTTGTTGGCAGTGATAGATGAGATTTCTGGGGTATCAATGTGGGTTTTTGTAGGGTGTCCAAGCATGAGTTTGAACGGGGTGTGTGATCATCCTTCGTGGAGTCTGGAGTTGTAGGAGTATTTGGCCATAGATAATTTGTCAGCCCATGTTTCAGGGTTGTCAGCACAGTAGATGGCCAGATATAGTTTGATCTCTTGGTTAAAATGTTCGGTAGTGCTATCTGTCTGAGGGTGAAAGGTGGTAGATGTAGCTTGTTTGACTCCTAGTCCCTGTAAGAAGGCTTTCATTGACTTGGCAATGAATTGAGGGTCGCAGTCAGAGATGACCTTGTCAGGAATACTAAATCTTTGGAAGAGGTTATCTGTTAGGAGTGTTGCAATTCCTTCCAAGATTACTCCTTTTGTTGTTGGTATTAGAATTATCCTCTTTGTTAGGCTGTGGTCTACCACAGACAAAATAGAATCAAAGCCCTTTGACTTGGGTAAGTCAGTGATGAGGTCCATAGCAATTTGAGCAAATGGTCGATTAGATTGTGGTGGTGGGATTCCTTGAAGTGGTGGCTTTAGAGGGTATTGATTAATCTTGAATCTTTGGCAGTTTTCACAGCCTTTGACATAATTGGTGATGAATTGTTTGAGTCCTGGCCATGAGTATTGTTTCAATACTTTGCATAGTATTTCTTTGATACCAGGATGTCCAGCTGTTGGTGAGTTGTGATGTTGCCTGAGTATACTTTGTTTTTCCTCTAGTGTCAGCTCATTAGATAGTTCTTCTGCTGGAAAGGTTGATTTGTTGATGAACTTGTTAGGTATAGCTTGTTTTGGTTCATCTTCGTCCTTGTCTTTGATGAATTTTTGGTGTTTTTGTTGCCAGCAATGTGTTTGATTTTGATTTTGTAAGTACTGAGTGTTGTTGACCATCTTGTCATTTGTCATGATAGTTTGGCTGGGTTGGTCCAATAGATAATGTTGTTGTGGTTAGTCCAGATGATAGTTTCTTCTGGTGCTCCATCGATATAGTGTCTCCATTCTTGAATAGCTCAGACGATTGCAAGGAATTCTTGCTTAGAGGTATGATAGCGTTTTTCCACTAGCAATAGTAGTTTCGAGTAGAAGAAGCAGGGATGTTGTACTCCATTGTCATCCCTTTGTGTGAGTACTGCTCCTGTCATGTGATTTAATGCATCAGCAAATATTTCAAATGGTTTTGTTGGATCAGGAGTGATAAGGATGGGTTTCTCTTCAAATTTCTTCTTCAGCTTGTTGAATGCTTTTTGTGCTTCCTCCGTCCAGATAAATTTCATATTCTTCTTTACCAATTGATTAATTGGTAAAGCGATTTTGGCATAATCTTTGATGAATTTCCTGTAGAAATTGCAAAATCCAAGGAATTTTCTTGTTTCCTTGATTGTCGAAGGTACAGGCCAATTGGATATGCCTTTGAGTTTGATTGGGTCCATTTGGACTTGATCAGGGGAAATAATGTATCTGAGATAAGAGAGTCATTGTTTGGTGAATTGGTATTTCTCAGGTTTGAGATATAAGTCATGCTCCTGAAGTATTTTGAGTATTTCTTTCATCATCTTGTGTAATTGTTTCTTTGTTGGAGTGTAGATGAGAATGTCATCCATGTAAACTAGTATAAGGTTTTTGGCAATAAGTGGCATGAATATTGTGTTCATCATTGTTTGGAATGTTGCTAGGCTGTTACACATTCTGAAGAACATGACAGTTGATTTGAATAATTCTTGATTCGTTCTGAATGCTTCTTTCCATCTATCTTGTTTTTGAATACAAATGTTGTTATATCTGAGTCGTACATCCATTGCAGTGAAGTATTTTGATTCTCGTAATTTGTCCAAAATACTTTGAACATTGGGTATTAGATAAGCATTCTTGATGGTGTGTTCGTTGAGATAGCGATAGTCCTGGCACAGTTGTAGTTTTCCATCCTTTTTGGCCATAAAGAAGAAGGGTGAGGCCATTGGTGATTTTGAATGCTTGATATATCCTTTTCATAGATTTTCTTTAACAAATTTCTCTTGTTCCTTGATTTCTGCAAAGGAAAGCTTATAGAGTTTGAAAGCTTTTGATTCGAATGTTGGTTTCATTTCAATCTTGTGGTCCCAAGTTCTTGCTAGTGGGAATCATTCACTTTTCTTTTCATTGAATAATGATAGATATTTGTGATATTCTTCTGGAACCATTTGTTCAGTAGTTCAATTATCTTTTTGCTTACCTTTCTATGCTAATACCTGTGAAGCAGAGATTTTAGTATTCAATTTGTAAATCTCATGGTTCATTAACCATGGATCTTCTCCTTGAGAATCAAGTAATTCACTAAAATTCTTTGTTAGTTCAGTATTTTTCTATTTCATCATATCTTTCTTCCAATCAATAATTGGGTTGTGTTTCTTGAGCCACAGAATTCCTAGTATAATTCATGGTCATCCAAGATCTGCAATAGTGAGCTTGAGTTTGATCTGTTGTTGATCAATGATTGCATCTAGTTTGACATAGTCAGTTATTTTTTTGTTTTTGTTTATACTTCTGTCTCTATTCCATATCACAAGGGGTTTTTTTAGTTTTCTTCTTGGTAGGCTCCAGTCCTTGATGAAGGTCCTGTCAATTAGGTCGAGTCCTGCTCCTGAATCTATTAGTGATAAAGTGTCTACGGTTTTTCTTTCTAGAAGCACTTGTGTGGGGGAATAGAGGGTGTTAGATTGACATAGTTTCAACTGCATTTCTATAATGTCTTTTATGTGTAGTCTGTTTACTTGCCTGTCATTGTCCTTTGTGCTGGAAGAGTTGAGCAAGTTAGACATGGTTCTTAGTCGCTTTGGGGAAAATCCTTCTCTTCTTCATCAGAGTTGGAGTCTGTTGAGGGTTCTTCTTCTGGGATGTTTTCTGTGAGGTCTCTTTTCTTGTTAGTCTTTTTGGTAAAGAGATTCTTCTTAGCCTTGTAGGTCTTGTTACAGGGTAGAGTTTTGAAGTTGGGTTTGTTTGGGCATTGAGCAGCAAAGTGTCCTAGTATTCTGCAACTGAAGCATTTTCCTTTCTTGAATGACTTCTTCTGATCTTTGGTAAGAATATTGTCGAGAGTTTGATGTACCAGCTTCTGAATGTGTTGGTTGGTGGTTTCTTGTTTGTCATCAGAGTCTTCTTGATCCTGGAGAATATTCTTGTAGTTCTCCAGTATGGCTTGTATGTTATCAACATTCATAGCATTTGGGTCTTTATAGTCGTTATGGGGTCGAAGCCAGTTCAGATTCATGTAGTGTTTTTCTTTGGCCAGAATTCTATTGGGGTGTTTTGCTTGTTTTCCACCTAGATAGATTCTTTCTATGCAGATGATCTCTTCTCCTCGTTTTGCTACTTCAATCTATGCTTGGAGATTGTTATCAGGTCCTCATCAAATGGCTTGTATGGCAATATCAGAGTCAAAACCTTGTCTGAATAGGTGGATGAGTTGCAAGACATCTGTAAGTCCTTGTCAAGGATGGAATTCCGGAGAAAGGAGATATAAGTGATAGTTAGAAACCACACTCCGTTCCGGAGTAATGTACGATGTTGGGGAGGGATGTACTTAGCAATGATAGAAAGAAGACTCCGGCGACAAGACAAGGACGTCGGGGCAGAGAACGACTTATTGAACGACCTTGGCTTCAACTTATATGTTGCGCCCCGGTCTCCGGTTGTGAGATTGGTCGCGTATTTTGGAGTAAAGGAAGTCGTCAAGACAGAGGTCCTAAGGAGTTGAGTGAAGAAGCTGAAGTGGACAAGATGAGATTAGGACCAGATGACGTTAATTTACAGACTGAGGAATTACACAGTAATTACTCAGTACTTATAGTAAGTACGGAATAGGAAGAAGTAGACTACTACGCTATCCTACTATTATTAATTTTAGGAGGATTATTAGGAGAAAGAAATTACATAATTATCATTTTTTCGGAATATGACAGTCTTGCACAGGTGGCAAATACTCTGAACTCAGAGACATATTCATCCACTGGTCTTGATAGTTGCTTGAGAGCATATAACTGCTGCAGGATATCTTCTTTCATATCGAATGGTTGAAAAGCTGAGTCAAGGGCTGCAAGGAAGTTTTCCATGGTTCCGAGATGGATACCTTGTCTTGAGACTATATGTGCTGCCATGAATTCTGTTCTCCAGACCAGGGCTTTCTTGTCCATATGGTAGAGCATGAACATGATTGCAGTGTGTTCGTCTGGGAAGTTGTCGTTATGGGCGAGCATATAGAGCGAATAGTCTTCTTTCCATTTCTGGTAATTCCTTGGGTCTCTATCAAATTTGTTGGGTTGAGCATATTTGGGTCAATACTCTTGGTGGATTGTTGTTAAGGAGATTGTTATCAAGATATTGGGTGAATCCATTAGAGGTTTTTTGAAGACGTTATAGAACGAGTTGTTAGAGTTCTTTAATGATGATCTAAAGGTTCTGTGTCCAAGAATTCCTGCTGGATTAATGGAAGTTGGGGGAGGTGCTTGTGGATTTGCAGAGGTATTGTTTGTTGGTTGAGACATTTCAGAGTGAAGGTGTCATTTGAAGATTTGTTGTTGTGTTTTGGATTGTTTGATGAGGGGCTCGATGTCTTGTTCTGATTCTGAGTTGGTGGAAGAGGTTCTAGGTCCGAGTTGGGAGAAAGAGAATTGCTGAGAGGTGTTTCATTCAATGGAGATAATTGGGTGTTGTTTGCTGTGTTGTCTTGAGATAGGGATGGGTTGTTTTGACATATGCTGGGGTGGCACTCCAAGATTGCCTGAACGAGATTTCTTCCCATTTCTTTACTAATGGGTCTAGTGAATATTGATCCTCAAAGATCAATAACTATTCTGTTTGAGAGAGTGGTATTGTTAGGGCACTAAGATCACTCAGAGGTGATAGACCCTTAAGCTAATGGAGAGATCCTGAAGCTAGTGTGAGATTCAACTGAGGTATATCTACAACAGAAGAC
>Ga0153963_1000097_pt1 | contig 12429 bp, 10 predicted proteins | sample TSFL047MetaG_FD_104692 | JGI IMG/M metagenome (GOLD analysis project Ga0153963, IMG submission 104692) | Attine ant fungus gardens microbial communities from Florida, USA - TSFL047 MetaG | ecosystem: Host-associated > Fungi > Mycelium > Unclassified | place: USA: Florida, Withalacochee...
AAAGGCAAGGCCCCTGCTTCCCTCAGCAGAAACTTGGTCATCTCAACTCATAGAATATGTTCTCCCTTCAGGAGCAGAGGGAGAGGGAGCAGCAGGGAGCTGAAGAGGGGCAATTCTATGAGAAAGCTTGCCTATAATGATCCTAGAGGCAATAGGTGTCCTGGAACCAGGACTAACCTCCTCCTCTTCACTTTCCTCCTCCTCAGAGGAAGAAGAGAGCTTAGGAGATGCATTCTTAAAGACTTTAGCAGCTGAGACACTCCTGGAGGAGCATCTGACAGTGTGACGAGCACGAGAGCATCCTCTGGGATGAACGCATTTACCAGCCCTAGAGCTAGCATGAGAAATAAGGTTGAGTGAGTCTGGAGACTCACCAACACTAGTAGGAGTAGCCTGGGGGCCAGGGGGACAAGCATTGGTAGTAGATGATTTATTCTGAATATTCGATTTAACCATGGTGGTGGTTAGAGGGAGAGAAGGGGTGTGTCCTACAGTGAGTATATGACTTGAACCAGTGGCAGTGAGGAGTCATGTAGGATGTTGCACCAGTATCAGCAATCCAGTGGAAGTCAGTATTGAGCTGAAGTGGTGATGATAGTGAGAAAGGGTTGGTCTGAGAATTTCTTGCAAAATCTGTGGATTTAAGAGAAGACATGTTGAGAGAGAAATTTGATTTGCTTATTGCAAAAGAACGCATTGGGCAATTCAAATGAAACTACGTAGAGATGCTCTTGGTAATGCATAAATTTGGCCTGCAAAGTTGTGGGCTGAACAGATTAGAAACGAGCAAGGAACAGCAGGTTTATTCTAAGATGTCAAAATGATGGATTGCAAGGGATCCAGCTATGCGATTGGCACGAATTTTGTACAGTGAATCAACTGTATGGTGAGAAGCTCACATGTGAAGTTTGAAACAGATTGTGCAAGAATCGGGTGAGAAAATCGCAAGATTGTTGATAGGGGAGGATGTAGATGAAGATGTGCAATTTCTTGGTCAATTTTGATGCGATCAGACTGAAATTTGGATGGCAGATAGCATTTGGGACAGTGCACCAGTGTTTTAAATTTCAAAGCAGTCGGACGAGAGATGAGCATAGAATTTGTGTTTTAAATTTATGTTTTGAAGTTGCTAGAGGCTAGGGCCCATAACCTGTTAGAACCTGGGCAGTGGTGACAGCTGTGAGGTCCTAGCAACTCAGTAACACTGTGGACAACTGTAAGTGACTTTATTGAAAGAAACAATAGCTAACTATCACCTGTGGACAACTGTAAGTGACAGAGTGCCAACTTCAAGTCCACAGGGAATTACACATTAAGTCAGGTGACCTACTACATAATCAATCACCAACATATTACTGAGAGACTGTCTAGAGCACATCTGACAATGTCAGCTGACAGAAAAATGAAACTGAGATACCTAGGACCTATGATAGTATTAAGGAAACTATGTGGAGGTGCCTATATTCTAGCAGAGCTAGATGGATCAGTTTGGCAAAATAGAGTGGCAGCCTTTCAAGTTATACCCTACCTCCCAAGAAAGAAAATAGATTTTATCAGAGAAGTCCAAGAACTTCTAAATACCTTAGAAGAAGACTTAAAGGAACTTGTAGCTGAAAGGGAAGAGATCCCTTTAGAAAACACAAACACAATCATAAATTTATAGCAGCCCAGTTACAGAACAAAGAAACTATGGACTACAAACAATAAAGAAAACAGAAAGACAGTTTACCTAGTAGATCTAGAAGCTGTTTTAGCCTCATAAATGGCAGTCAAGCAGTCATGCTCTTCAGTAGCATCCTTGTAATTCCTAGCGGCATTCTCAAGACAATAGATAGCTTATAAGACATTTGAGGAGACAAATAGTAAGCTGACCTCGAGTATAGAAACAGAGCAGGCGCGAGCAGTGGCTTTTTGCATACTAATGCCCTGTTTATAAAAATCTTGAGTGGCTTAAAAGATGGCATGAGCTAAGACCCATGAATTAGAAAAAAGGGATAAAACAAGAGAAGAGTAGATGACATACTCTCCTTGACTAGGATGTCATCAGAGGCAACAATAGGAGCATACTAAGAAAAGAATAATCAGAAATGGTGAAGACAACAACAAGTAGGATAGAGTACAGTGCAAGACTAGAAAGCACGGTTAAGGAAAAGACAGTAGCAGAAATAAAGAACATACTAACTCCTCACAAGAGAGAGGCACAAACAGAGCAGGAATAAGGTCTAGATAGGGGTGCCCAGCTACTAGACTAAAGAGAGAGATAATATTACAACCTAAAGATATAAACCGAGTTAATAGAGAAAAATCAAAACAGAAAGAAAACATACCAGAAGGAGATACCTCAGACAAGGAGAAACCGTTATGAAGCTGAGCAGGTGCCATAGTCTTAGACTTTTTGTTAGGAAGAATGACAGAGCAAGGAGTCGTATCAACCACTGGAGCTTGATTAATAGTATGCTTGGGACAAGATACAGGTTTTGGAGATGGTGGTGTCATGCCATACAAATCTTTAGGCAAAGTAGGTGACAATTTACACCTTAAAATAGAATAATTGGCTCGAGAGGAGAGCTCAGCCCTTTCCCAGAGATGTTCCTTTAGACACCCAGTTGTGGACTCGAGCATCTAGCTTGAGTAGCAGGGTAGTAGCTGTAACCACTGCTACATACACCTCATAGATGCTTGCCTAGGCGCCCTGTATCAGATTTACAGCAGATTTCCCTTCTAGAAGTGCTCTTGAGAATGGAGGCAAACTTAGATAGATTATTGTGACCCGAGTGACGTCCTATCTCAGCAGCCAGCAGTGTTATTCATAGAGCAGTTACTATCAGAGCTAAGCCATCATCACTGATGGCTAATTATAGCAGGATCAAGGAAATTGAGCCACTGTGGAGTTGCGTTGGAATAGCAATGGAAGGAATTGGGAATCTGGAAGAGCAAAAGGATATAGAGGAGGTAGAAGAAAAGAATAGAAAAGAGAAAGAGAGAGGTAGTAGGAAGGCTAGATAATGTGCTCGAGGATAAGACAACTCGAGATCACTGTCTCCATCTACAGCCCAGCAAGAGGCTCGAGACCTGACCATCATGTAGAGAAGGATTCTGGAAGTAGGGTTAAAGGATCAGGAAGTAGCTACCCAGTGTTCAGAAAGGTGCCATCTCATCATTGTGGCCTTACTAGGTTTGGGAATTTGGAGGTTTTCTTTGTCTCACTTTCTTTGTTGTCTCTTTGCTTTGTAATCATAATAAAATACTCTAGGGTACAGAGGGGAACTCAAGAAATCATACCCCTACTATTATCCCTTCCTATTGCTCTAGAGCTTAACAGCTATTTTGAGTGACTAAGTTTCTAGTTTTCTAAGTCTTCTTCCTTCTCTTCTAAAAAACCTATCAAACCTCTCTCAACAGGAATTCAAGCCCCAACAGACTTAGGCATTTGCTTATATTAGGAGTTAATAGCTCACTACATGTCATTGGAGCTGGCTTCTAGTTGTATGGTCAACTGAAGAAGAGCTCACACGATGGCACAGGAGTTCTAGGTAGTTCTGCTGTATCAATGGCGAGCCAGGCTACTAGACTAGGTAAGGACAGTAGTATTATGACGCGAGATGAATGCGTGTCTTAGAGATCCTATTATAATAAGATCTACCTCAAGTGGACTCTTATAGAATCTCTTTATCTGTTCTTTTGGTTATTCGACCTCCCCCTCTATTTCTAAGCCCCCTTTGTTATTTGACTATCTCCCCAGTGTCTACTTGTTTAGTGCACAACTGTGAAATATCTCGGAGATTATTATATTTTCATTTGTTATCATTCTTGTCTCAAGATCAAATTCTCTTTGATCCCCATCATCTGGAGCCCACCGCGAGGGGAGTTTCAGATTGTAGGGAGCTTTTGTTATTCTACACTTCTTAGTACCTTTTGTTATTTTGTCACTTATTTTTATTATCATTCTTTTCATTATTATTTGGTATTATACTAATAACTAAAAACATATTTCAAGTCCTTGTAGAATGCAGAATATAGAATACAGAAATCCTATTAGAAACAAGAACTATAGTCACTTAACCTTAAATCAGTATAGAATACCAGAATATAGAACCAGATTGCGCTTGAGTTTTGACTCGAGTGTGTATGTAACCAGAACTGAAAGCATTATTTATTTGGTGTCGTCTTGTGGATCAGATAAAAGCACTAGTTGCTAGAAATAACCAGAATTCTTTGGGATCTAATGCTTTGGAGAAAGAGGCTTAGGCATTGATTGAAATATCAGACTAGATCAGAGATGCCAGTACTATTTGGTGTAGGGGATTGGATAGAACAATTGTCATGGCTTTTGAGAATAGCCTCAGAGTCTGTGATATCATAGAATTATGGAACAAGATACAGACAGGAATAGTCTATAAATGGCCATTAGACAGATAGAAAAATGCAGAGATCAGACAGAGCTTATAAGTTTATTGCTCAGAAGTACTCAGAGAACTGGTGCCATTATTAGTTGCCAAGAACTAGAATTGCCATTGAGACAGGAGATCGTGTCTATAAAAGCACCTTTAACTATAGATTTGGTTATAGAAGATATTGGATATAAGAATTACTATAAAAGAGATGCTAGTTAGAAACAGACCACTAGGAAGGCAAAAGCTAACCTTTAGAATAGAGATTGCATATAAAAACTGGAATAGATAGGCACTAGTGGCCATATAATCAGAGATAAAACCAGACAGAATAAATCCAGAATATAATTCAGATCAGAAATATTGAGAACCTATAGACGGAGATCAGCAGCTAGAATTAGATGAGATAAACCAGGAGACTCACCATCTACCAGATGGTGGGACTACATTAGGATATCAGCAATAATATTGCACTAGAACTAGAATTAATATCAAGAATTGAGAGCTGTGAGTTCGAGATTTATTATAAGGAAAGGCATAAATGTCTTCTTATAGAAAGAGGAACGATAGCCTACTCAGAGAATAGAATAATTCATAAAGAAGTGGCAAGTGTACCTTAAAAGAAAGTCATGGAACAAAATAGAATAGCTTCTAGAAAGACTGGGATCGTAAACAGAAGACTAGAGTCATCTGGAGATATAATAAGGAAAGACGATACTAGACGCATCTCAGAATAAAGCACAAAGTGCCAAGATAGAAATGACCCAAGGAATGGATAACTAGAAAACCAGAACTGCAGACTAGAAAAGCTGTTAGAGAGCAGTAAATACAGATAAACAGACAGCACATATGGAGACAGGAGATACATGGCAAACAGACAGAATAGCTATACTAAATATAGTACAACTCAGAATACCAGAAAGAATAGGGAATGAACCCTTAGATGTCACAATGTGACTAAAACCAGAAGCGACTTTGCGAGAGAAATAATGGAAGTGGTTATAAACCAGTTTATTACTTGGAGAAAGAAAGTTTGACTATTCAAAAAGACTACAGATTCAGTAGCAAAGTGGATATTAAAAACCCTATGGGAAATCAGAATTAATAAGAAAAGAAGAGTCATTTGAAAGAACATACCTAGAAGTAATACCCCCCAGACTCCACTATGATAGAAAACTAGAGCTCCAAATAGATAACTATATGGACAGACAGATAGAAATAATTTGAGTAGATATGTTATAAATGTGTTGTGGTAGTGGATGTCTTAGGAACTCTCAGAATCAGATGGAACTAGTTTTGGAATCATTAGAAATTGATTAGAAAACAAGATCGGAAAGATATTGGACTGAGAGACTCATCTCATAAGACCAGAGAAACAGATAGAGCAAATACCTTTGCCAGAAACAAAAATGCCTTGCAAGGTGTTAGAAAGAATAAAGATATAGAGAATGACTGTCTTACCAGAAGAGCTCCTAGTTGAGAGCCAAATAGATAGCAGAAAGGGAACGGCCAGGTTTGGCACTCTAAGAATATTGGATAACAGCTCATCGCATTAATTTGGGAAGCTGTAGAAGGAGAACAATAAAAATAAAAGTCAGAACAGTCTTAGTGGGAGCAATAGTAGTCATAGAAAACTTGACATAGTATTAGGAACACTAAATAACCAAGAAAATGGAATGGAGAAATTGGATTAGAAAGTGTTTCGCAATATAGAGAGCCTTGAGCCCAATAGGAAAGAAAACATAAACAAAAGATAGAAAGACACACTTAGAGCCTGGAGAAGCCACTTGTATCATTGGATAGAAAAGTCATGATATAGGATAGTTGTTTTCTCATTCTAGGTGATTAGTCAGAAATGGGAAATCATAAGCATAATGCATTTGGAAAAAGGAACTAGAAACTTGAACATGCCATGCAGACTGATTAGTCAGCAGAAAAGCAGACTTTGAAAGACTTTAGAATAAAGATTGGTCTTATAAGATCAGACTCGAAAGGGAATCACAGAGCTATGACCATGAGACATGGCAAGAAATAGAATTTAGACGAGATAGAGACTCAGATAAGGTCACTGGAGACACACTTGGATAAGTCAGAAATGAAATCAGAGATGTTATAATGACTAGAAGCTCTTAGAGCAGTATTAGAGGTGTTAAACACCAATTTTGAGAATTTTGAATGGATTTTGGTGGAATTAGACATGCCCTATAGCATAGAAGAGATACCAGAATGATACAGACAGGATTTCACTGTCAAACCTATGGAAAAATAGTGTTTTTCAGATGAATAAAGAGATTAGAAGAAAGAAAAAGACCAATTCTTATTACTTACTATTTTGGTTTGTGTGGGAACTCAAGAAATTATAATGCAAATGTGCAAGGAGCACCTAGTACTATAATTTGGACCTAGAAAGTTGGAAAATTTTGAACCAGAATGATACAGACAGAAGAGAGTTTGGTGATTTTAGACTTATGAGACACCAAACCCAGAACAGGTATAACAAGGTTCTCTCTTAGTTTCAAGGAGACATACCTAGAGGATTGAGATGCTTTAGACATCACTAGTCATCAGAACAATGATTGGAGATATAGATGTGTTTGGACTAGCTGTTAAAGATTGCGGCAGTCAAGAACAGATGTTAGATGCTCTTTAGATGTGGAATTGTCTTGGAGAGAGATAAGAGAACTTGAGACAACAGTTGGGAATATGACGCGCTGTTGAGAGAAAAGAATCAGTCAAGAAATAGATTTGGAAAGTAATTGGAAAAGGACGATAAAGTGTTATATCTATCCTGTACAAGGATGGGACATCTTCGGAGTTATAGAACACACTACAGTAACTGACGTGGTGACATGATATAGTTTCTGTGCTGTGAATAGATTCAGACAAGAAGAAAAATCATTCAGACCTAAAATAATACATACAGGATAGAAGTCAATAATGACTCAAGATAGATACTGAGACTCAGAAAGCGTTCTCAACTTATATGGATATTTGGATGTACACAGGACTATTATGGACTGTGATAATTATTGGATTAATTCTGCCAGAAGATAGTAGACTGAGTTTGCAAGGCATATACTGAGCAATAATAGTCTCTAGGATACATAACAAGTTGTTTCTTGAAAGAGAATCTTCTTGATATGACTCTTGTCTGCGTAAAGAACAGAAAAAGATTTTGATCAGAAAAGGGACATGCACAATATAAGCAAAGTCCAAGAATAATAGATATTACAGTTATGGAGGTTGTAATGAGACTAGGAAAAAGGCAGCGATCGCAGCCAAACCAGAGATAAAATAGAAGAAATGACAATTACAGAAAGATTAGCAGAACTCCCTAGTGCATTAGCACATGTACTGGTGGATAGATAATTTATGGAATTGGTTGTATTTAGATAAGTACCTTGTGTACTCAAGATGCTACTATAAAGAGGTTGATGGCCTCAAAAATGGAGCATAGAATAAAGAAGAAAATGACAGATAGAACAGAACAAGAAAAGATATCAGACAGAAAAGCGAGAGGAAATAAAGAGGGACTCCTGCTATGTGGAAGCAAAGCTAGAGCACCTGAGGAGATACAGTATAAAATAGAGACATATCAGTAGACTTGGTATGAGAAGAGTGAAGAGTGTGAACCTTGTTACACTTGACACAGAATAGAGCCCCACAGATCATGCTAAGGTGATGAGCTTGAGAGGTGGTGGTAGCAGAACTAGCAATGTGTGGATGAGAGTAACAGCTCTCAGCCCCATTAGCGATATGAGAAAGGCATCTAAATTGCCTTAAAGAACTCTTGAGCTAGAAACCATAGAACTACAGAGAATAAAGGAAATGGATTAGAAAGAATAAAATCAGACAAATGGAGAGTAGCTCACTATCTCAGAGATGTTGCAAGGATATGCAGACTAGTGTTTGTGAGAAAAGGATTTAATTCAGAAAGGAATAGAGATAGTTGGGTTGTAATGGTGCATAGGCATCAAAACAATGAGACCAGAAGTGGGAACAGAAGGTGCTGGAGATAGTGCTAAACTGTTTTTAGGAGATTTAGAGAAAATATAATGGGAGGGTCTTAACCCACTGAGAACATAGAATGCAAGAAGCTGGAGAAGAGAATACTATAAGAGGTTCTTTAACTACCATTTTCTTAGAAGTTAATAGGAATCCAAAGCAAGAGAGCATGTGAGTGTACTTGAGAATAGGCATATAGAGAACAGGAACTTGGGGTACAAGCTAGAGGAATGGCCATTAGGCTGGAGTACTGGAATATGGATCCTGATATGGAATATACTAGATCACCAGAGATAAATGAGAAGACGACTGAGGGCAGTCATTTATAGTGAGGGGGAGATATCATGCTGGACAGCTATTTAGGCAATAAAAGTGACATTTTTTACCATAATAACAAGAATAACTAGCTTGAGAGACAAGTTTGGCCCCCCAGAGATATTATTAGATGCCCAGTCATAGACTCGAGCATACCACTTGAGTAGCAGAGTAGTGGCTATGACCACCACTACAGAAACCTCATAGAGATTGTCCAGAGAATTTCATAGCAGATCTATAATAGAACTCCCCTCTAAAGTGCTCTCGAGAGTGGAAAGGACCTTAGAAGATGTTCTCTAACAGAGTGATATCATATCTCAGCAGCAGTCACTTATTTATAACATCTAGGTTACCATCAGAGCAGGGCCATCATCGCTGATGGCTAATTATAGCAAGAACTAGCAAGACAAGTCCTCTCGAGAACTGCATCGCAAACCTAACAGAAGAAGACTAAGACTCGAAGATGTGATGAAGTATAGAGGAGTAGTAGAAGGACTAGAGAGGTCAGATAGAGAGATAGAAGAAGAGGTATTTGATGAAGATAATGTGCTCGAGAGCAAAACGACTCGAGATTGCTGCCTCTCTCTATGGCCCATCAAAAGGCTTGAGAGCCATATATTGTTTAAAGAAGCACCCCAGGAGTAGGATTAGAGGAGTGGGAAGTGGTAGCCAAGTGATCAGGAGAGGTGCCATCCCATCATTTCTCTCTTACTATCTTTGGGAATTTGGAAGTTTTCTTTGTTTCTTTTCTTTTGTTGTATTATTGCTTTGTAATCCTAATAAAATACTCTAGGGCATAGAAGGGACAAAAATACTCTTCCCCCTATTATCTCTCTCTTTGTTGCTTTAGAGCTGAAAGGCTATTTGAGTGATTTGAGGATTTCTTTTGTGTCTGCTTTATGAAAACCCTATAAAACTTCTCTCAAAGGGAGACTCAAGCCTCAACAGACCTGGGCATTCACTTATGCTAGGAACTAACTACTCGCTATGTGTCATTGGAGTCAGCTTCCAGTTGTATGGTCAGCTGAAGAAGAGCCCACACGATGGCACGAGAGTTCTAGGTAGTTCTACTGTATCAATGGCAAGCTAGGCTACTAGACTAGGTAAGGGCAATAGTGTCATAGCACGAGATGAACACGTGCCTTAGGGATCTTATTACAGTAAGAGTTCGCTTGAGTGAATACTAAAAACAGTTCTTTTCTTCTTAGGTTTCTATTGAATATGTTTTGGTTATTTCTGGACTTTTACCTTCAGTAAGCTCTTTATTATTTGATTTATCTCCCCAGTACCTACTTGTTTAGTGCACAATTGTGAAGCAGCTTGGAGATTTCGCCTCTCTGACCTCGCTTTTACCTTTGTTTTGTGACCAAACCTTTTTGATCCCTATCAGTGGTAGTGGAGAAGAGAAAACGGTCTCAAGCTCAGGCTCAGATACCTTTACAGGAGAGGGTATTGGAGAGCACTTTTGGCAAAGACAACATTTATGAGGTGGTAAAGCTACACATATGGCAATGGGTCGGTGACGCTGTTTGTGAGTAGAGGAAGCTAGACTGAGAAAGGGCCAAATAGTGGTATCAGCAGATAATAGAGAACCTAGAACAAAGACAAAAGATAAGAAGTTGAGCAAAAGACATGAAGTGAGAAACTCACCAGAAGTTGGACTGTAGACCAAAGGCGATATCAGAGGTTAAATGGAGGCATCGGAGACAGACACTGCTGGAACGTTCCTTTGCAAGGACAATAGAAGTTTCTTGGATAGAAGAAGAGACAGGAATAATATGAGGAACAGTAGAAATGGGAGAGAAATTGATAGTAGGAGGTGGAGTAATTATAAGAGAGGATGAGGTAATTTGTGGTATAGTAAGGGAAGATATAGGATTAGCACTGGAACCAGCAGCCAATGCAAAGAAAATTTGAGAGAGTTAAGTAACAGTGAAAGGCTAAAATGACATCCCAGCAAGTAGTTACTGAACTTGTGCTAATAACTCAGACATTTTTTGTTTTGCAGACCAAGTGACAAGACCTGTTGATATATGCAAAAGAAAAGTTAGCCTGAGCACAAGCTAGGATAATAAGGTAATGAGTGCAAAGGAAGATAGTAACCTAGGGTAGCAGAGTGATTAGTCATGCTTACTAAGCAGGTCATAGTTGGTATAACACTCACCTCAAGATAAACACCAGAGGAAAAATGTCCCAAAGATGTTCAGGCAGACAGATGGGGATAGGTCGTAACTGGATAAATGTTATGTCTAGAAGTAGCTCCAGAAAAGATTATATAGCCAGAGGACTTGAGATCTGAGATATGGAGAATAGACAAAGACAGGATGGATCTGGAACCATATAACTAGCCTTAAGAAGATGACTGAGGGCAGTCATTTGTAGTAGAGAGAAGATATTATGCTATTAGAGAATTTTCTGTAGAAAAGTAGCATGGGATAAAAATTATAACCCTGGATTTCACTATTGGAACCTACTCTAGAGACCTCCTACAAGCCCCAGACATAATCTAGACCCAAGGCTGGGTACTTCTATTAGGTAGTGGCCAAGCTGTCACATGCCAGAAAAGCATATATCTTGGGAGGTAAGACTGATAAGCTAGTATCAGGTTTCTCAGATACAGACTATTAATATTGAAACTCTAGAAGTTAGAGGCTCAGGGATATCCTTGGAATGTGAGATAATTTCAATCTAGAGCGGACTTAGACTAATATAACACCAAGACAGCAGATCAAAAGTCTATCAGTGACTAGTGATCCCATTACTGCTAGACCCAGTCAAGAAATGGACACACTGCCAGATGACAATCGTATTGCAGATGCTCGAACACACTGTCATGTGTTTCTAGACTGTATTCAGAGTAGAAGAAAGCCAGTTCGGGGTTCAGAAAACGATGGGCAAGAGTGAAGTATGGAGGTGGAGCAGAATTATATGGTCATGTCTGGGAGGTATGGAGGACAGGAAGATAATGGCTGTCATGGCCGCATGGTGGTGTTATAGAGAGGAGACGTGAGAAAGAGTGGTAGAATAGATAATTTCCTTTTCTATTTCTTTTTAATTGAGTCTCAAACATTTGTAATATTCTAATATATTTGTCACAAACTTCATTTAGCCATATCTCCATCGATTCTTCAATGATTCTCACAGTCTTAAAGGCTACAAAAAGCCCTCAAAAAGACCTTTAGTCCTTATATATATGATTATGATAGTCTGTACACTAGGACAGATCATCACATGCTACTACCTATTGTTCTACATATGGTAGTGCCTTTGTACTTAAAATAGTGATAACTTAACCATATGGAGACTGTCCTTTGTTCTAAGAAAAGGACAGATAACTATCTATGGGTAATTAATGAAGTTCATGTGCAAACATTGAGACCTTCATATCTCCACTAATATTAATTACCTTGAGGTCATTCTAAGCTCATTCTGAGCATTATAAAGAAGGCTTCTGCTGAGCCTAGAACCAAAGCATTGATTATGGCAGTTTCCGAGATATTAGTGATTTAATAAATGGTAACATAGTAGTTACCAGTTTATCTGCTTAATATCTCAGCCAATATTGATCACCTCGAGACGTGACTAGCATCGATCACATAGTCTGAGGATTAGACCTCAGACTTAACAACATCTTTTGTCACTTGTCTAACTTTGCATTTTTGAACTCTTTAAAGTATCAAAGTACCCATCACAAATAGTAAGTGACCATTTGTGATAG
>Ga0153963_1000108_pt1 | contig 12063 bp, 7 predicted proteins | sample TSFL047MetaG_FD_104692 | JGI IMG/M metagenome (GOLD analysis project Ga0153963, IMG submission 104692) | Attine ant fungus gardens microbial communities from Florida, USA - TSFL047 MetaG | ecosystem: Host-associated > Fungi > Mycelium > Unclassified | place: USA: Florida, Withalacochee...
ATGCAGTATCTTGAGTAAGTATAGACTATAAAATGAGTGGGCTAGAACTCAGTTTTTCAAAGTTGTCTCATGCCTGCAAGCCGCTTTTTTCTTCCAACCTGCATCTAATCTTTTTTTGAATCTTCTAACCTAGTATGTTGTTATTGCTGCTATCCTTCCCCTCACTGATCCTAATTATTAGCTTTCCCTACTTCATGTATCCCTTTGTTGTAAGCTAAAATCCTTCTTCCTTGTATCTCTATCCTAATTTGTGTGTTGCCTAGGTGTCACGGTTAATACTCAATTTACTCGAAGCAAATTGTCCTTTGGATGAAAGTATAGATTCCAGTACACTGGAGTCCCTCAGATTCCATCATCCAGAGTCCAATAGGGACAGTGAAGCAGATATGTTGTGAAAAGATAGAGGAATTACCTCCCTGGGTGAAGAAACTCAATAATGTTGGATATAGACTGTATAATAACTATGTTTCATTTTCCACCTCATGACTAGTGAGTTGTGATGAATTGAGCAAGACAATTGGTACCAACAAAACAGGGAGATAATTCCTGGATAACTGTCAAGACCTCCACCAGATACAGGGTTCTTATAGTGAGAATAAGTTTGTGTTGAAGTTAGTCTGCCATACTCCCTTCCTACAATAGTTATGCCACCAGCAAATTTTCACTCCTGAGGCTTATGTGTCTCTCTCCTTTCTTTATGATAATGTATCCTCTCACCAAGTCCTTCCCATCAAAGATGACATGTCTTCATCGCCACTTCCTTCTAGAATATTCTTCCTTCTTATCCTATCCTTTTCTTGATACTGCTTTGTAATTTGGACTTCCTTAATTACCTATTAAACAGTTAGTAAGTCCCAATAAATGTCTAGTATCTCCAAGTCATGTCCCAGAGGTCATTTATCTAAATATAATTGATCTGATGCCATCAATGCTTATTTACAAGCACAAAGTCTATTAGTCTAAGTTCATTATCTGAATACCACTGGTTCTAGAGTACAAGTCTGCCATTTTTCTGAGTCCATTCAAAGATGGATCTAGAGCATAGTTTCTTAGTAACTTTCTTAGTAACTCAATGCCAGCTCATCCTATTTGCCTCTCAAGGTATCAGCACGAGCTCTAGGTTGATTATCACCTGCTCAATGTCTTTATCATATAGTATTACGTTCTGAGAATTATAGAAAGGGTTCTAGAGTGAATTTTAAATAAGAATCTCTTGGTATAAAGTGTATCAAATGTTATCTTCTGCAGAAAATTTGTTTGCAGCATAACATCATGTCTATGGGGCCTTGGTAGTGTGCCTGTGCCTTTGCAATTGATTGTTTTAGCTTTGCATAGTGTTAAAGACCAGAAAACTTCATAAGAAAAGGAGAGTAATTGAGGATTTAGTTACAACCTTAAGGGTTGAACCAGCCTCTGTACCAATCCTCAGCTTCAAGTTGAAGGGATTAAGGTCCAGGCTAGGGTTACAAGGGGTTAGAGTGAGGAAGAAGGAGTTGATTGAAGTTTTGCCTATGAAAAAACAAAACTAAGATGTACTGACTAAATCAATGCGTACTTCAGGTATCCTAACTAATCTTAGGTAATATTCTGCTAAGTTTGGGGTCATGGTTAAGGCCATGACATATAGGTGAATTCTAGCTCTGCTATAAAGGGGCAAACTAAGTTGGATGGTAGGTCATGATCGAGATGTGTTTGCAATTTGGGGTAGTATTTCTTATTGGCAAAAAAGAGAGAGACCCCCATAGTCATGGATGTCATGTTGTTATATGTGAATTCTGCTAAAGGAAGTAAACGTGACCAGTCAGATTACTGATAGTTACAATATATCCTGAGGTATTGTTCAAGGGTCTGGTTGGTGCATTTGGTTTGCCCATCTTCTTCTAGATAGTATCCTAAGGTGAAGTGCAATTTCATATTTAGTGTGGCTACCAGAGAGCAGAAGAATCTCAAGATAAATTCTGAGCCTCAGTCTAAGGTAATGTCACAACCCCATGACAACTAGAGGTCACACCAGTCTGTTGCCATCAGAGTTAACTGTACAGTTCCTTAGGCATTAATACCTCTAGCCTTACTATAGTCTTTAGTTTCGTTGTCTCTAAGCAAAAGTCCTAGAAATTCCTACTCCTTCGCTTACCCATCATTTGAATCCAGGTTGTGCAGGGAAGAGACTCATTCAACTGACAAACTCTCTTCTGTTAAATTGAGGCTTAACAGGTAACATGGGATGGTACCCCATATTTAGAAAAGACATACACTATGAAAAGTTTAGCAAGCCCTGGTATATTGATCCTTTGGTATGTTGGAATAAAAATAGCCTGCTTTGTCAGTCAGTCTACTACCACCAGGATATCTATGAAACCATCTGAGACCAGAAGTCACTTGATGAAGTCCATCGATATGGACTTCCAGAGTTGAGGGGTATTGGGAGTTGTTTGAGATAACTAACTGTAGGGCCTATGGTGGCAAGGTTTGTTGCACAAACACACATTGCAAGACCTGACATAGTCTTTGACATAACATTGTAACCCAGGCCAGTAGTACTCCTACTCTATTAACTGTTATGTTTTCTCTTGACCAAAATGGCCAACCAATATGTAATTGTGTTTATACTTGAGAACCCTCAATCGTAGGTTACTTGTCTCAGGCATGAAAATTCTTCCAAGGTAGTGCACCAAGCTATCTTCACTAACAAACCATTCAGACTCTTGATCATTCATGGGACCTGTGAGAAGTGGAGATAATAATGGATCGTGGGGGAGGGATTGTCTAATGTCATCGTGCAGAGACTCAATGTCTAGGGGGGGTGCTATTGATGAGGAAAGTTAGTCCAGGTGCGCTGCCCTCACTGGGAATGCTAGTTGTTTCTAGGTGAACAAGGGACAATGATTGAAGAGATTTGCTAGTCCAGGAGGTTGGTTCTCTCTTGCAGGGTAAAGGTTAGGTCTCCATGTTAATGTATTGGGTTTTGTCCCCAAACATCCTAGTCTGAATCAGATCAGCAAGTTGAACTGTGCTAGATATTTAGACCAGCACACCTGCCATCTTGTCAAAAGCTTGGACCCACTGGAGTATACCAAGTTTCTATGGTCGGTCACTACATCCACTGGCCTTGGGGTACCCTTGAGGTAATGACACCACTTTCTAAAGGCTTCGTAGATCATGAGTAGCTCCTTGTCGTGTACATCATAGTTTAATTCTACTGGGTTGAACATTCTGGAATAGAAGGTGACTGGATGGATATCTTCTCCAACGTGAATAGACAAGATAGTGGCCAAGACATGGTCTGAGGCATCCATTTCTACCATGATAGGTGCTTCTAGGTCCCAGTGAGCTAAGATTAGAGCTGTAATAAAGGTTCTTTTCAGCATATTGAAGGTGTTCTGACACTCCACTGTCCAAAACCAAGTGAGGTTCTTCTTGGTCAACTAGATAAGTAGTACAGACAGTTCTGAGTAGTTGTAAATAAATCTCCTGTAGAAATTTGTAAAGCCAAGGAATATCTGGACGTCCTTGACTCAGCGAGGTACAGGCCACTCCTTGATAGTACATACCTTCTCTTCATCTATTTGTAAACTCTGTGGGCTAAGTATACATCCCAGAAACTCTACTCTTTCCTTATGGAAAACGCACTTCGAAGGGGATGCATATAGTCTGTGGGATCATAGGCACCATAAGACTTCTTCTATGTGCTGCTTGTGGGCTCTGAGGTTATCCAAGTAGATCAATATATTATTTAGGTAGATGACAACATATACATCCAGTAAGTCAGTGAAGATTTCATTCATCAACCTCTGGAAGGCCAATGGGGCATTGGACAGCCCAAAGGGCATGACCAACCATTCGTATAAGCCATGCTGCATCCTGAAAGCAGTTTTCCATTTGTTGCCCTCTGCAATTCTTATGAGGTGGTATGCACTTCTTAAGTCAAGTTTTGAGTATATCCTGGCCTTTTGGGGTGCATCCAGAAGGTCTGATACTAAAGGAATGAAGTAGCAATCCTTCCTAGTGATCTTATTCAGTCCTCAGTAATTGACGCATAGTCTTAGTGAACCATTTTTTTTCTTAACAAAGAGGATGGGGATCTCATATGGGGATTGTAATGGTCTAATCAGTCTGGTCTTGAGGTTCTCATCAATGAAATCTCACAGGGTCTGGAGTTCAAGAGCAGATAGAGAATAAATTGGGCCTAGGGAGGGAGTTTTCCCATCCTTAATTTGTATGAAGAGGTTGAACGGGCAATGCTGAGGTAATGTTTTTGTGCCTTGCTTACAGAACATGTCTGCATACTGATGGTAGTCACAGGGGATGTCACTGAGATCTGCATCCAATGAGCTAACATACGATGCTCTCTCTAAGCTTTTTTGCCCTAGTACTAGGTTGATCTGGAAGAACGCGTTTTCCTTATTTTGGCAGAGGCACTTATATGTGACTGTGTTTATCATGGAGATATGGGGTCAGGGAGTTTTGATAGTTGTGACCATCTTTAGTTTGGTATTTCTAGGCTATAGACTTCATTCAATGGTAATTTTTTCTCCTGGCCTCTGGACTTGCATGGTACCTTGCTTCCAGTCTATCTGGGGGTTACTCACCCTTAACCAGTTATGCCCCAGTACTACCTCACATGAGCCATCAAAGGGGGTAACAAAAAACTTAATCAGAAAAGACGCGCCATAAGAGAATGTTATTGGTAACGTTATAATCTAGTTTACACAATTGTTTACTGTACCATCTATTAGAGAAAGAGGGCAGGGTTCAATACCTTGATGTACCAACTTGTTTTTTGAAGCAAACACAGAATCAATGAATAAGTCTGAGGAGCCCAAGTCAACTAGGCCAAGGAACGTTCCTGGGACCAAGTCTGAATTAACTGGTACCAACAGGGTCTTACAATCACTAAGAGAAGCTGCATTCAGGCGCAGCTTGGGCTCTGTGGAAGATCTCAGGTAGACGACTCCCTGAGGAATAAAATGTCCACCAATGCTTTTTTTGATAATTCAGATGAAGTTAATGGGTCCTCCACTAGTGTGGCTTGTGTCTCCACTGTTAGTGAAGGTCTCTGGGACTGTCTCGGACAGTTTTTTGCTAGATGGCCCAACTGGCCACAACACATGCATAGCCTCAGGCTCATATGCCATTGCCGTTCCACAGTCGTTAACTAACCATCTGGTCCTAGAACATTTGTGGGTATAGCAGAGGGTACTATGGGGGGTTGGGAAGAATTGTGAAGATTTGGTGGTCTGGCCCAGTCCCTTAACTGTCTGTCCAGGACAAGAGGTTTGTTGTCAGGGCTATTTCTGGGAGGTTTATGTAAGGGGACCCCTCACACATGACTCCGGAACCTATATTAGTCCTTCAGAGTGATTCTGTAGCTGATCAAGTATTACTATGTAATATTTGGTCTTATCCCCATTACTCTAAGCACACTCCGTTGCCTCCTAACACACTTTCATTGTTCAGACCCTAGTTACCAAAAGTAGGGACGTGAGGACACTGTAATATAGATTATTCCCTCCAGGAGCCTCATCTAATTCTCTGAGGAATCTCCTGGAGGTAGGTTGTAACATATTTCATAAACTATAATTTAACTGAGGAATCTCCTGGAGTGTTCCGCTCTAGTCACCCTTACAGTTTAGGTTGGGGAGTGCAATAGAGGTGACCTTGCAAGGTACAAGCTAATCATTGTCTATTCTTTTCTTCCTGAACCTGCTTCCAGTGGTCATTGTCTATCTTTAAAACTGCTCGTTTGTAACCCTCAAATGTGGAGAGATCCTTCTTGCTGAAATAAAGCTCCTCACTGATTCTGGCAGAGATCACATCCTTAACGACCTTCTGTAAGGAGTGATCATCCCAGCAGATTCTGTTTTGATATTTAGTGAATTGTATAAAATAGGTCACATCCTTGCCATCTGGGGAAAAGGAGATGGCTACAATAGCATTTTTATCATCGTCTTTGGGTAAGTGTGACCTGAATATGTTTGAAAGTTTCTGAACAAAGGCATCCCAGTCTTTCAGGAAATCCATATCCTGATATAGGTCAGGTTCATTTATGAAGGGTTCAAAGTAATCTAGGGCAATTTCTCTTAGGTACAATATAGCAAAGTATATCTTCTCAGAATCCTTTTTGAATTCCCCCTCACAGACATGAAAGTAGATCTGGTATTGAAAAATAAATGCCCATATGTCATCAGCACTGCCCCCACTGAAGGTGTTGGGCTCTTGGATACTTCTGTGTCTTTTTTGTGAGCAAGAGATTGTTTGTTGTGCCAATGCCAATAGGGCTGTGCGTAACTCTAGGTTCAAGATTTTAGCTTGAGAGTCTTAGAGGGGTGTCAGGAAAGATTTGGAGGGGGGCTTTGGGTAAATCCAGAAGTTTGGGAATGTTCTCCTTCAGGAAAACAGTGTTGTTAGAAAGGTTCTGGGAGCTCACTCATTGAATTTGAGCCTGGGATGCAGTGAAGGATTGCTCCACTAGTATAGTAGAGGTGCCTCGGGGGGGATAGGTTGCTGTGTATCACATCTTATGCATTGTTTGAGTTGAGAGTCTAGAGTAGGAGAGTACCTAGACATAGGTAATAGGTGGGGTTTTTTCAGTACAGGGCTTTAGCTTTGTTTTACTATTAGGGACCAGAACTTCATAGACAATTGTCAATGTTGAGGGAAAGGCTGCAACCTTAAGGGTCAAGCCAACCACTGTACCAGCCCTCAACTTGCAGGGGCCTTTAAGGGGCAGAGGGTTCAGGGGACCAAAGTGAAAATGTTTGTTAGGGAATATGAATTGTGAAGTTGCCCTATGGGAGAACAAAGCTAAGGTACTTAAACTAATAGAGGCCTACTACATGAGTGCTGACTAATATTAGATAATATCTTCTGCTAAGTCTAGGGTATCATGGCTGAGGTATGATACTATGAGTGAGTGCTAGGATTTTTCCTTGTAGGTTGCAGAGAGCCAGGTACTCTCAAGCAGCTATTAACCATTGGTTATCTTAATATGTTGTGAGGCCCAAAATATATTCAGGCCTAAAATAAACAAATTTTGTGACTTCACACCCCAAAATTAGGACTAAAATAGAATTACCTGATAGGTAGCAGGGTAGGCACAGAGAACTTCATGTAATGATCAACCTCATTGTCTCCAGGTGTTCTACATATGAACTGCTTCTTTGTTTCATATTACTTCATATATCTAATAGCTCAGTCAGCGCCTCACTGGTGGGGCATGTTCTTTACTCAGCAGACCTCATGTCTGCCATATATATCCCTCACATACTCCTCATAGTACATAGGTATATATACAGTAGATACTCTCCTGTATTCCCTATGCTTTACCAATTGTATCATTCTCTTCCTTCCTCTACTCTCAATTCATCCTCGAGTCTTTACTTAAGTGTTGCAATCTGAGTTACTCCTTAAGGTCATAACACTTTACTACCAAAGCTTGCTACTTAGCTAGATAGCAGTATACCTAGGGATATAAGATCACTATCACTGATAGGCCAATCACTCAAGAACTAGCAGAGTCAAGCCCACAGCCCTATGGCATTATTGCCAAAAATAGTAGCTTAGTCAGAAAAAAAAAACCTTATGTAGAAAAGTCTGAAAAAATGCCTATTACAAAGGAACAAGACCAATGGTCCAGCAGAGAATAAGAATAGATTTGGCATCACTCAATTAGTAATGGCTAAGATTAGGAACATATCAAAACTGATTCATTGCAATCAGAAACAAAGGAGTAACAAAGAGCCTCAGGGAGCTGAAGAAACAACACCTGAAGCTCCCTAGGTAAGAAAGCAAAAAGGAACAGGTCTCAAGTTGCTGAGATAAGCTAAGGAAAGAAGAAATCACCATGGAGGCAGTGGTAGGTAACCTAGTAACTTGGCAAGGGCAGAGTGAACCTGGCAAAACTAGTAGGAAATAATCAGGAAAAGACAAGAACATGTGAGATTCTCTATCACAACTAGAACTATCATTGTATTAATAGAATCTCCACTTAGTAGAGAAAGGACAAGCAATCTCAGTTATCTCTTTCCTTTACTTGGGTTTTCAAAAGTAGAAATCTATTTTTAGAGTTATTAGATCAGTGATTAAGGTGCTTCAACTCAAGACTGAGTCAAAAACAAAAAAGACTATAGGACAAGTGACTTAGCCACAGGGATGATGTTATAGGAGCTCTAAGACAGAGTTTGATATTGCTAGAAAGTCAAGTTATACAGGGAGGATTCAAAGTCTTATATCTGATCACATAGTCAAGAGTACTACTATGAGGATAGTTTAATCACATAGCCAGAGAGTGCTACTATGAGAACAACTTTGAAACAGGGAGTTAGGGCAATACCAGGTATGCAGAATTCAGGAACAAGACAAGAACAGTAGTCTAGAATCAAGAATTGGATTTTGAACATTATCGCTACTACAGTACATTGGCAGAACTTTATTTATAACTTCTTTTCACCTTTAATTTCTGAGTTCATTTCCCCATGAGTTTGCACAAGGGACACTGTTGTAAGACTTTAGCAAAGACAACTTAAATCCACTCCAAGTCCGAGTTGACAAAAAGAACTCAATGGAGTTCTCATTTAATTCTGTATACTACTTATACAATTACTATATAATCTGTGCACTACTTTCCCATGGTCCTCATGTGACTTAGTCATGTGACACTGTGACACTTAGTCACATGATACTTTCTTACACTTCATCCTTGTGTAGTAAGTCTAGAAAGAAAAGAAAAGAAAAGAAAATATAAATAAATAATGACTTAGCTGTTTTGCCAAGTCATGACAACTATGCTGAAACATGGTGTTAACTAAGGTACTCTCTTAGAAGATCACACACTTTATCTATTAAATCTTTTATATTCACCCTAGACTTAGCAGAAGATATTATCTAATATTAGTCAGCACTCATGTAGTAGGCCTCTGTTAGTTTAAGTACCTTAGCTTTGTTCTCCCATAGAGCAACTTCACAATCCATATTCCCCAACAAACATTTTTACTTTGGTCTCTCAAACCCCCTGCCCCTCAAAGGCCCCTGCAAGTTGAGGGCTGGTATAGTGGTTAGCTTGTGTTAGGGAACCACTCAGAGGCAATCATCCTTAAGCTAATAGATAGTCCTTGAAAGCTAGTTTGAGATTCAAGTGAAGTATATCTACAACACATTGCTAGTATATATAGTTTACACTAGACAATCCCATGGGCAGTCACATGCATATAGATCAGTAATCACAATTGTCCTGAAATAGAATAGAAGGCATTGCACTGCATGATACAGACAAGAGAAGTAAGGAATGATAGGAACATAATACAAACGGATATAGAACTCTTAGTAGATATGAGCTCACCAGAATTACTAAGTGATACCCTAGATGTCCTCTTATACCTATGGTTACCTCAAACAACTCCCAATATCCCTCAACCCTGGGAGTCCATATCGATGGACTTTATCGAGCGACTTCTGGTCTCAGATGGTTTCATGGACATCCTGGTGGTGGTAGACTGACTGACAAAGCAGACTATTTTCATTCCAATACACTGAACAATCGATGTGCCAAGGCTTGCTAAACTTTTCATAGTGCATATCTTCTCTAAACATGGGGTACTGTAAGGGGACATCTAGGGTAATGCTTAGTAAGTTCTGAGAGTCTGATCTATTAGTGGCCTAGTGACAGATCGTGTATCACATTCCCACTGTTTCTAACCTCTTCTGTCTGTGTTATGCAGTGCAATGTCTATTATTAGTTATTCTAGGACATTCTGTTGATTATAGGTCAGTGTAAGGGAACACCTCCATTTCTACCCCTGAATGACATGACAATACTCTGGAGCTACCTTAGCTTGTTTAACTAGTAATACTTAAACACACTAGTTTAGCTCCAATCCTGCTAGCCCTGACACTAAGGGATGTATATAATGTAAAAGATCTCTCCAAGAGCCTCATCCTAATCTCTGAGGATTCTCCTGGAGATGAGTTGTATCATAACTACTAACTGTAATATTAACTGAGGATTCTCCTGGAGTCTTGTGCCCCAGTCGCCCTTATAGTCGGTTGCCATGGTGCTGTGTGCCTGACTATCTAGTATAGTATATATACTAGCAAGTGTGTATAGATATATCTCTACTTGAATCTCAAACTAGCTTCCAGGACTATCCACTAGCTTAAGGGTGATTGCCTCTGAGTGGTTCTCTAACAGGTACTATCCCATGTTACCTCAGACTGAGGCTCAGAATTTATCTTGAGATTCTTCTGCTCTCTGGTAGCCACACTAAATATGAAATTGCACTTCACCTTAGGATACTACCCAGAAGAAGATGGGCAAACCAAATACACCAACCAGACCCTTGAACAATACCTCAGGATATATTGTAACTATCAGTAATCTGACTGGTCATGTTTACTTCCTTTAGCAGAATTCACATATAATAACATGACGTCTGTGACTATGGGAGTCTCTCCCTTTTTTGCCAATAAGAAATACTACCCCAAATTGCAAACACATCTCAATCATGACCTACCATCTGACTCAGTCTGCCCCTTTATAGCAGAGCTAGAATCCACCCATGCAAGGCTGAAACAATCAATTGCAGAGGCACAGGCACGCTACCAAGGCCCTACAAACACGAAACATTCTGCACCCCCTGATATTAAGATAGAGGACCTGGTGTTCATCTTAGCCAAGAATATCTAAACCACACGACCTTCCAAGAAGTTATCCAAACACTACCTAGAACCTTTTACAGTCATAAGGAAACCAGGATCTCACTCCTACCAAATCCAATTACCAGACCACATGTAATTGGTATACCCAGTCTTCCACATCTCCCAACTCAAGGTTTCTCCACCTAATACAATCCCTGACCAAATCAACTCTCCACCCCCTCCCATAGAAGTTGACAGTGAGATTGAATATAAAATCATGCAAATACTCGACTTGAGGCTAGATCACAGGAGGAGATCACCCCTAATGTATTATATACAGTGGGCTGGCTATAAAGGAACAGCAGATGAGTACTCCTAGCTTAATGTGTCAGAGCTCGACAATGCAGCAAAGCTTGTACAAGACTTCCACACATAATACTCTGAAAAACTAGGTCCCTTATCACTACTACCAGCTTGATACCCTGTCATATCACCTTGAAGGCCAACACCCTGTTGATCTTAGAGAAGGGGTACTGTCATACCTCAGCTATAACATCCTAGACTTAGCACAAGATATTATCTAATATTAGTCAGCACTCATATAGTAGGTCTCTGTTAGTTTAAGTACCTTAGCTTTGTTCTCCCATAGGGCAACTTCACAATTCACATTCCCCAACAAACATTTTCACTTTGGTCCCCCAAACCCCCTGCCCCTCAAAGGCCCTTGCAAGTTGAGGGCTGGTACAGTGGTTGGCTCAACCCTTAAGGCTTTCTCTCAACATTGACAATTGTCCATGAAGTTCTGGTCCCTAACACATAGGATAGGTGGGATGCTGTTATGAGTTGGCAAAACGGCTAAGTTATTATTTATATTTACTTTTTCTTGGAGACTTACTACACAGGAAAGAGTATAGGAAAGTGTCATGTCACAAGTGTCACAGTTACATGATAGGAAGTCATGGGGTCACATGGCAAGTCACATGATGAGTATGGGAAAGTAGTGTACAGACCATGTAGTAGTTGTATAAGTAGTGTAGAAAATCTAATAGGAACTCCATTGAGTTCTCCTTGTCAACTCAGATAAGAAGTAGGACTAATGTAAGAAGGTTGACAAGTTCAAAGAGAAAAAGTTATTTAGGATAGAGTAGTTGAGGGTAAAAGATTCTTTTTTTATTTTTATTTTTGTGTCATGTCACTTTTATTCTATGTAATTACATAATTAAATAGTTGAAAACAATAAGAAAATAATAAGAAACATTATCATTATGCAGGTAGCCCAAAGGCTAACCCTACACCAAGTTATCATAGTTAAGCCTTATAATTCTAGCATATGGCAGCTTGGCAACTACCTAATACAAGTACCCATTCTTGGGTCTAGATTATGTCTGGGGCTTGTAGGAGGTTTCTAGAATGTGTTCCAATAGTGAAATC
>Ga0153963_1000112_pt1 | contig 11692 bp, 16 predicted proteins | sample TSFL047MetaG_FD_104692 | JGI IMG/M metagenome (GOLD analysis project Ga0153963, IMG submission 104692) | Attine ant fungus gardens microbial communities from Florida, USA - TSFL047 MetaG | ecosystem: Host-associated > Fungi > Mycelium > Unclassified | place: USA: Florida, Withalacochee...
GACGTCCTTGACAATCCGCTGGAGCTTTCTTTCTGGTTTTACGATCACTGTTAAGTATTATCTATTCTCCGAGATAGCTTAGTACATCATTCCAGAGTATAAATCTATTATTACTCCATTCCTTCACTCTCCGTCTGCCTGTCCTTGACAAAGGCACAGGAAGACATAACGTGGTACTACAATCAAAAAAGGACTCTAGCCCCTGTGTACAAACTAGGAGACTGGGTATAATTAAACGCATCAGATATCAAAATGACACGTCTATCTCTGAAGTTGTCACATCGCAGACTAGGACCCTGTGAAATAGAACACCAAGTGGGACTGTTAGCCTACTATCTCAAGTTACCTCATGGAATGAGGCAGTTGCACCCAGTGTTCAACGTCGTAAAGTTGTCTGCCACTCTGGAAGATCCAATCCTAGGGAGGAAACCACAAGCCCCGCCACTATCCATCATCATTGACGGAGAAGAAAAGTGGGAAGTGAAAGAGATACTAGATAGTCGCTGGTACTGGAGGAAGTTCTAGTTCCTGGTCAAGTGGAAGGATTTTAGCAGAGAACATAACTCTTGGGAGGCTGCCTCTGATGTCAAGGCACTGGACCCAGTTGTGGAATACTATTGGAAGCACCCAGCTGCTCCAAGACACATCTACCGGACAGACTTTAACACTATTTTCAATCCCAGAACCATTGCTTCGAAACGCAGCAACCTTAGAAAAGGGGTAAATATAAGGGGACCCCCCACACATAACTCTGGAGCCTGTTGCCTCCCAACATAATTTCATTGTGCAGCCCCTGGTTACCAAAGAATGGAATGCAAGGACGTTTTAGTATATATATTGTAGATTATTCCCTCCAGAAGCCTCATCTAATTCTCTGAGGAATCTCCTGGAGGTAAGTTGTAACATATTTTATAGTATAATTTACCTGAGGAATCTCCTGGAGTGCTCTACTCTGGTCGCCCTCACAATACCTCAATAAGGGAATGGTCAAGGACAATTATCCCCTACCTTTAATTTCAGACCTTATCGACACTATGGGAACAAAAAGAGTATTCACAAAGATGGATCTGCGATGGGGGTACAATAATGTACGAGTTAGAGAAGGAGATGAGTGGAAGGCAGCATTCACAATATATCTAGGGGTCTACAAACCCACTGTTATGTTTTTTGGTCTCACAAACTCACTGGCAACTTTTCAAGCAATGATAAACGACATTTTGAGAGACCTCATTAATATAGGAGAAGTAGCAGTGTTTATGGACGATGTCTTAGTAGGAACTGAGGAGGAGGAAAAACATGACAAAATAGTAGAGGAAGTGTTGAGGAAAATGGAGGAAAATGACCTTTATGTAAAACCCAAAAAATGTGTATGGAAAGTAAGAGAAATCAATTTCCTAGGACTGGTAATGGGGTCAGAAGGAATTAAGATACAGGAAGAGAAGGTGGCGGGAGTCCTGGAATGGCCAAGACCAAAGACAGTCAAAGAGGTGCAGAATTTTTTAGAGCTAGTAAATTACTATAGGTAATTTGTCAAAGATTTCGTTAAAATAGCTAAACCAATGCACAAGTTGGTCAGAAAGAATGAAAAATGGAACTGGGAAGCTAAGCAAGAAAGAGCTTTCAAACAGTTGAAAAAGGTGTTTACAATGCAACCAGTGTTGGTAGCCCCAGACCTAGATAAAGAGATGAGGGTGGAGGCAAATGCATCAGAATACGCGACAGGAGGAGTATTGTTAATGAAGTGTGAAAATAAGAAGTGGAGGCCAGTAGCTTTTATCTCAAAATCGTTGAACGAGGTGGAAAGAAATTACGAAATTTATGACAGAGAGATATTAGCAATAGTCAGATGTTTAGATGAGTGGAGACACCTGCTGGAAGGAGCACAGAACAAATTTGAGATCTGGAGCAATCACAAGAATTTGGAATATTTTATAAGTAGCCAGAAGTTAAATCAAAAACAAGCACAATAGGCTCTTTACCTATCCAGATTTGATTTTATGCTCAAACATGTGCCAGGATCTAGTATAGGAAAGGCTGATAGCTTAAGCAGATGACCAGACTGGCAAAAGGGGGTGAAGAGAGACAACGAGGATAGAACAATGATAAAGAAAGAATGGCTGAAGATTAGAGCAATGCAAGTAGCAGAAGTAATAATAGATAGAGTAGATCTGTTAGAAAAGATAAGAGAATCAGAGGCAAAAGACGATGAGGTCATCAAAGCAGTAGAAGAGATGAAACAAGCAGGAGTAAAGATGTTGAGAGACAAAGAATGGAGAGAAGAAAATGAACTTATGCTAAGGGATGGAAAGATATATGTTCCTAAAGATGAAAAATTGAGAGCAAAAGTTATCCAGCTACACCATGATACACTGGTAGGGGGGCATGGAGGACAGTGAAAAACAATGGAGTTGGTCACTAGAAACTTCTGGTGGCCAGGAGTAATAAAGGAAGTTAAGAAGTACATAGAAGGATGCAATGCATGCCAAAGAAATAAGAATTGAACAGAGGCATCCATAGGAAAGTTAATACCAAATGCAGTACCAGAGAAACCCTGGACACATATATCAGCAGACTTTATTACAAAACTACTGTTGGCACAGGGATATGACAGCATCTTAGTAGTATGCAACAGGATTACAAAAATGGCACACTTTGTGCTAACTATGGAAAAGACTTCAGCAGAAGGAGTGACAAGATTGTTCCAGGATAATGTCTGGAAATTACATGGGTTACCAGAAAGTATTATAACGGATAGGGGGGTACAATTCGCAATAGGAATGATGAGAGAATTGAATTAAATGTTAGGAATAGATATAAAGTTGTCAACGGCTTACCACCTGCAGATGGACGGCCAAACAGAAAGAATGAATCAAGACTTAGAATAATACTTAAGAATGTTTATCAATCATCAACAAAAGCAATGGCCAGAATGGCTAGCAACAGCGGAGTTTGCATATAACAACAAAGTGCAGACAAGTACAAAGGTATCACTGTTCAGAGCAAATAATAGACAAGATCCACACATAGGATTCGAAATAAGAAAGAAGGAAAAATTTAAGAAGACGGAAGAATTTGCAACAAGGATAAAAGAGGTATATGAGGAAGCAGAAGCGGCACTGAAGAAAAGCCAAAAAGAGATAAGGAAGTATGCTGATAGAAAAAGAAGCAAGGTAGAGGAATATAAAGTAGGCAACTGGGTGCTTTTGAGCACAAAGGATCTCAAGTATCAGATGAAAGGAAGATGATCAGAAAAACTAACAGCTTATTAAGTGAAAGGGATTATTTCAACAAATGCGATAGAACTGGAATTACCAAGTACAGTCAGAATACATCCAGTAGTTAACATTAGTAGAGTACAAAGGTACAAAGATCAGAAGAAAGAACAACCGGCACCAGTTATAATCAAAGGGGAAGAAGAATATGAGGTAGAGAAAATATTAAATAAGAAGAAGTTCAGAGAAAAAGATTGGTATTTAGTATGGTAGAAAGGATATACAGCGGAAGAAAATACATGAGAGCCAAGAGAAAATTTAGAGAACATGGAAGACTTAGTAAAAGAATTTGAGGAAGTATATGGCAAAATTGAGAGAGTAAAAAAAAGAAGAAATAGGGAAGAAAATAGAAAGGGAGAGTTACCAGGTAGGTATACAGCAAAAATGTTATATGGATGGGACAATAAAAGGTTTGATGAAGAGTACTGAGGATGGCTGGAGAGGAATTGGAACAAATGGAAGAGAAAAGAAAGGATCAACAAGGAAGAAAAGGAAGAAAAAAATAAGAAAGGAAAAATAGAGGAATGGGATGAAGAAGATGAGATGGGAAAGATGGGAAATCCATATGATGAGTTATAAGAAATTTTTGGGACAAAAATTCTTAAGAGGGGTACTGTTATGAGTCACCTCGACTATGACAAAGAAATATGACACAGACAGGAATTGAACTCTGGACTGATAGGGACTGGTAGAATAAATAGAGACAAACAATGCAAGAATGTACAAGTAGTGTAGCAGAATAAAGCGAAAACTCCATTGAGTTCTCTTCTAACCCTGAAGAGCTCCCTTGATCCTAACCCAGGACTAAGGTCTTAAGTCAGTTGCTGACAGACTAACTCCCACTCCATTGCCATCTGGATACCAGCTACAAAAGCATAAAGGATCTGTTAACTACCAATTACAGAAGCATTTCCAGACAATTATAGGTTCACTTCTATACCTCATGCTTGGCACGCGACTGGACATAGTCTTTGCAGTCACCCAACTTACTCACCATACCTCAAATTCCTCTCAGGACCACCTCAATAAAGTGCTATATATCTGTCACTACCTTGTGAACACACAGCACTATTCTCTAGTATATTCTAGAGACTCCAAACTTAGAATCTATGCCTGTACTGACTCTGACTGGGCTTCAAACCCTAAAGACCAAAAGTCGCAGACTAGGTATTTCTTGATGATTGCAGGTAGTGCTTTTAGCTGGATATTGAGGGCACAAAAGGCAGTAGTGCTGTTCTCAACTGAAGCTGAGTATATAGCATTATTAGACTGCAGTTGTCAATGTATCTGGATACACTTAATACAAACTGAACTTAACTATAGATTTGGACCTATCCACATCAGTGGAGACAACCAAGGGTTGATCTTTATGTCATCAAACCCAGTTACTGAGTCAAGGAACAAACACATAGACATTCATTTTCATGCAATCCAAAACTTCGTCACTTAAGAGAAAGTCAAACTATTCTTTATCAATGTCAAGGACGGGTGGATGGAGAGTGAAGGAATGGAGTAGTAATAGATTTATACTCTGGAATGATGTACTAAGCTATCTCGGAGAATAGATAATACTTAACAGTGATCGTAAAACCAGAAAGAAAGCTCCAGCGGATTGTCAAGGACGTCGGAGCAGAGAATGACTTGTTGAACGACCTTGGCTTCAACTTATGTGTTGCACCCCGGTCTTCGGTCGTGAGGTTGGTTGCGTATTTTGGAGTAGCGAAAGTCATCGAGACAGAGGTCCTAAGTGGATGAATTGAGGAGTCGGAGAGGATGAGATACGATTAGGACTAATTGACGTTAATTTTCAGACTGAGGAATTACACTGTAACTACTCAGTACTTATAGGAAGTCCGGAATAGGAGGAGAGTAGTCTACTACGCTATCCTACTATTATTAATTTTAGGGGAATAATTAGGAGAAATAAATTATATAATTATCATATTTTCGGAATATGACAGTACCCCCCCTTTAAGGCTGAGCTCTTGAAGCTTCTATGCATAAGCAATTTAATTATCACCTGACTCCAGTTTTAAAATTTTTTCATTGTGGACTTTTAATCCTGAAATTGTACCACCATGTCCTTCAATTCCACTTTGATTGCTAACCTTTCTGACTCTGATGACGAGTCTTACGAGGCTGAGTTGGCGAGAAGACGTACTGAGGCGGAAGCCCTACTTCGACAGCAAGAAGAAAAGGAATGCCTCAAGCGCCAAGCCCGCAAAGAGGCAAAAATGGCAGAGTGGAAAAGATTGGAGGAAGAGGCGTGAAAAAGACAGGAAGAGGAGGAAACAAGGAAAAAAGAGGAAGAATGCCAGAGAGATCTAGCACATTGATTAGAGGTGGATCGCGTCGCCGCCGTGGAACAACAATAGTACAAAAACTGGACAAAGACTTTTTTGCCTTCGAGTCCTCCTTCCAACGAGGACATGAATTTGATCGACCTTCTGCCTCTGACCAAGAGGCAACATATCCAATATTTGCCTTAAGAAACTCCAGAGGTGCATCAATGACGTGAGAAGTTAGCGAAGGAGATAGGAGTACCAGCTGTTGGTGGGGAAAGTCCGTGCGAGAGGTGTGCGGACTTCGGAATCTTATGCATACCTCAAAATTTGCCATAAGTCTTCTATTTAAATTTTTGTTCCTTCGCTAAGCTTTATAGTCACGCGACATCCTGTGCTCTCTGCGCCAAGGCTAAGGCTGCCTGTAAGCCCTTTGACGCGGACAGGGCACGAGTGAAAGCCAAGGTGAAAACGGCTAGGAGGTCCAATGCGAGGAAAGCAAAACAACAGATGGACACGGAGTGGAGGGTGGAGATTTTAAGGAAATTAGATGGCCTGAGGAAGGACATCTGGAGGATTGCAGTGGTGTTAGAGAAACTTGCTGGCATGGAGGGCAAAGACTCTGACGAGGAACAAATTTCGTGACCGGAGTCCGAGGGAGAGTTGACGGAGGTACAGGGGAGTAAAGATAAAGGAAAACAGAAGGAGGAGAGAATAGACAAAGCAGAAGAGAGGGAAGAAGTTGGAGGACAGGAAGAGGAAAACGGAATGAAGAGTGTAAAAGAAGGTGGTAACTTTTCTCCGGTCGCATACTCTGTCGGAACTGGGGTTTTGTAATTTTTTCTTTTTTAATAATTGTTGTTTTTTCTGTGGTAGAAAATAGGTGTGAGTGGCGATAAATGAATCAAGAATACAAGTACTCGACAATTGCAAGGGAAACTGCAGAGAAGTACAAGTACCCAAACTTTGCAACGGAGACTGCCTTTGAATACAAGTATTAGATTGCAACGGAAACTGTGGAGCGGAATACAAGTAAGCAAGTCAGTGCAAAGGAAACTGCACTCCGGAATGTGTACGATTACTCAAGGATAAATTTTTTTTTTTTTTTTTTTGAAGCGGAGTGAACGTGGAGAACGGAGTCAAGGAAATGGGATAGAGGTAATTTAGGGTTGTAATGGTCCCGGTTTAGATGGATACTTGAGATGAAAATCATTTAGTAATTCTTTGGCGTGCTCCAGTTCCGTTGCTGGTAACCATTCGGAGTCGTTGTCGGTATCTTCATATCCCAGCCATATAACCTTATAGAGCAGTTTGTATGCCCTCCGGTGGTCAATCTTGGAGTCAACTATCTTGGAGATCTTGTATTCTGGTTCTCCGTCGATGATTACCAGTGCTGGTGGAGGTTCGGAGCGCTGCTGGAAGGTTTTGGGTGTGGCTGGTTCGAGCATAGAGACATGGAACACAGGATGGACAGCCCTCATGGTGTCTGGAAGGCAGAGTGTGAAGGATTGCGGACTGGGCTGGACAATTATCTCGTATGGTCCAAGGTACTTTTTGGAGAGTTTCTTCGATGGGCGAGTCATCCGGAAGTACTGTGACCTAACGAATACTGATTGTCTGACTTGGAAGTCCGGTGGTTGTCATTGACGTGAGTTAGCGGAGGGTTGATATTGTCTTTGGGCTTTGGCAATTTTCTCTTTGAGCGTGTCTTGTAATTCGTCAAGATTAAGTACGAAGTCACAGGTATGGGAAGAGGCTATATCTTGCTCTGGGTATACACTGAGGTTAGGATGGTATCCTTTGTTGGCGAAAAAAGAGGAGACACCAGTGGTAGCACTAGGGGCATTGTTGTAAGCAAATTCAGCCAGGGGTAACAGTTCGGACCAGTTGTCCTGTTGGTAATTGCAATATATGCAGAGATACTGTTCCAGTGTCTGATTAGTCCATTCCGCTTGACCGTTTGCCTCTGGATGGTATCCACTGGTAAAGTAAAGTCTCATGTCTAGGGCAGTTCCTAGAGAGTGGAAGAAGTGAGAGACAAATTCTGAGCCATGGTCGGACGTAACATGAGATGGAACTCTATGCTTGGAAAAGACGTGAATCATGAAAAGACGTGCTAGTTCTGCTGAAGTGATGGTGTCATGAGTGGGGATGAATATGGCTTGTTTCGACAGGTGATCTACTATAACGAGGATGGTGTCGAAACCGGAGGAGGAAGGGAGTTTCTCTATGAAGTCCATAGAAATTGAATTCCATGGGCGTTCTGGGATAGGAAGTTGTTGGAGGGATCCGTATGGTCTATGACGCTGTGGTTTGGATCTCATACAGATAACACAAGACTTACAGAAGTTCTGTACATCGTCGCGGATGTTTGGCCAGGTATAGTGTCTCCGTATAAGTTCCAGTGTTTTGTTTTGGCCTAGGTGTCCTGCTAGGACATGGTCGTGATAATACTGGAGAACTCGGAGGCGTAAGTTGGTATTATCTGGAACATACATTCTGTTGTCGAGTCGGAGAAACCCTGCGCTGTCTTTCAACCAATGTCCTTCCAGATAGAGTAAATGGTCGGATATGGAAGTGTTGAGGGAGAGTGTTGCTAGGATATCAGAGTAGAGTTGGTTTAGATCCAATATCGTGGCTGTGCGAAGTGTCGGAGTAGTCAGAATGGTTGCTCGGAGAGATGCTGCAATTTGTTTGTGAGTAAAAACTAGACGGAAGTTATGAGGGTTCACTGAAGTGTAGCCATTATCTCCTCTCTTTGGGTAGACATCCCATTGTCTAGTGAGTGTGTCTGGTTTGGTGCCAAGGTACCCCGGATGGAAGCGAATTACGAGGTTGAATTGAGAGAGGTACTCCAACCATCTTGCTTGTTGGCGCGTTAGAATCTTGGTTGTTGAGAAATATTCCAAGTTCTTGTGATCTGTTACAACGTCGATTGGTGAAGCAGACCCCTCTAAATAGTGTCGCCAGATTTTGAAGGCTTCGAATATTGCGAGTAATTCTTTGTCGTGAATGTTGTAGTTGAGTTCCGGAGCAGAGAATGTCCTGGAGTGGAAGGCTACTGGGTGGATCTCATTATCTTTAGTCATAATGGAGAGAATAGCAGCAAGAGCGTAGTCTGAGGCATCGGTCTCCACGACGAGTTGTGCATCTGGAACCCAATGCGTAAGGATAGGAGTGGAGGTGAAGGCTTGTTTCAGGGTGTTAAATGCTATCTTACAATTGTCGTCAAAGTTCCACAAAGTGTTCTTTCTAGTGAGGTGAGTGAGTGGAATGACTATGTCTGAATAATTGAAAATAAAACGTCTGTAGAAGTTGGCAAAACCTAAGAAGGACTGGATATCCTTTACTTTCTTTGGTTCCGGCCACTTCTGAATGGTTTTCACTTTAGCGTCGGACATGGTCAAACCAGATGGAGATAGAACATAGCCTAGGTATTCGATGGAATCTGAATAGAACTCGCATTTTTCCACTTTCGCGTACAACCCCGCTTTTCGGAGTCTCTTCAGCACTTCTTTGATGTGGCTCCGGTGTTGCGTGATGTCATCAGAGTAGATTAGGATGTCGTCCAAGTAGACTACTATGCACACATCCAGGAGGTCAGAGAACACGTTGTTCATGAAGCATTGGAAGGCAGCTGGAGCGTTAGTTAGTCCGAATGGCATTACTGACCATTCAAAGGCTCCATAGCGAGTATGGAAGGTGGTTTTCCATTCGTCTCCTTCGGCAATGCAGACCAAATGGTACGCATGTCAGAGGTCGATTTTGGTGTAAATGTGAGCTTTGCGGGGGGAATTTAGGAGGTTGGAGATGAGGGGAAGTAGATATCGATCCTTTTTCGTGATTTTATTGAGTCTGCGGAAATCTACACAGAGCCGGAGGGACCCATCTTTCTTTTTTACAAACAGGACCAGCACTCCGTGAGGTAATGATGTCGAACAGATGAATCCATTGGTTAGGTTTTCGTTAATGAATTCCTTTAATGTTTCCTGTTTGAATTTGGACAAGGAGTAGATGGTTCCTACTGGAGGATGAGAATCTTTTTCCAGTTTGATTCAGAGGTTGCTTGGGGTTAGACGGAGATGTCTCAGATGGGGTGAACTGCAGAGGGTTTTCTGCTGGAGAGAACGGAGGATTTACCAAGGTTTCAACAGGAGAAACAGAAGCCGGACTTTGGAGTAAAGATGGTGGTCGAAAGGATATTGACCCAGAAACCCAGTCAATCAACGGATTGTAGTGGGTGAGCCAAGAGTGACCTAATACCAGAGAACAACAAGAATCAAGCGGAGTGACGTAGAAGTCAAGAGTCATGCATTCACCGGAGGGGAATTTTACAGGCAATGATACTACCTCGGAGATAATATTATTCGAGGTTCCATCAAACAGGCATAGTTCCATAGGCGGAGTAGGAGTAGTAGGAAGAGAATGTCCATGAGCAAAGGCAGAGTCCAAGAAGCAATGCGTAGATCCAGAGTCTACCAGCATTCGGATGGGTATAGGCTGAAGATGGTCCAGAGCACACACCAGAGAAGAGACAAGGGGTATACAAAGAGAATTCGGATCGGAAAGAGTGGATGCGTTAAGATGTATTGGACTCATAGTTGCACAAATGAGTTCAACACGACTCCCAGTTTGTGCTGAGTCTTGGGAGCCGTGCTCTAGTTTTCCAAGAGGTTCTCAGAGAGCAGAGTCTCTTGTTTCTCCAGAGTAGTTAATCGTGCCTTTACTGGTTGTTTCCTAGGGTATCTATCTACCTTGTAGTCCTTTGATCCACAGTATAGGCAGAGGTTATTGTCGATACGGCACTTGCGCTCATTGCCGTTCAATTTTCCATCTCTGCCTAGTTTGTCGGAGAGGTCAACACGCAGAGTGGATGGAGATGGTGATTTAACGATGGAGAATGGTCGTCTGGAGGGTTTTTGGGAACTCCAAGATGGCGCAGTTTGTGGCGGAGTTGTGGATGACTGGGGATGAGACGGAGCGGAGCTTTGCAAAGAGGCAGAAAACTGAGCCATTCTACCCTGTTTTCAGTGGTGACTGTCTGTTGCCTCCTTCTCTGTATTGTGGAAACGGTCTCGTTCGCGATTTCGTTCCTAGTAGCAATTGTCGAAGGTGATTGCCAGTTGATACATGGCATGGAATGAGGTGGGTTTTCCCTGTTCCCTGTTTACTATCAGGTCCTGGAGGCGATTTGGCAGTCCCTGGTAAAAGCGATGGCATAGAACTGTATCATCCCAGTTCAACTGTGCTGTGTACCACATGAATTCCACATTATAAGTCGCAATTTTATCTCCTGGCTTCATGCAGAGATTGTCAATAAGACTAGCAGTATCCCCTACTGGGTCCAAGAGTCCGAAATGCACTTGGAGTTCTTTCACAAAGAGGTGCCAAGTAAAAAGCCAGGGTTGTGCGTAGCCGAGATCTTCCTGTTGTAGTGTGACTTCGAACCAATCTTGTGCTACACCGGAAAGGTAGGTCATCACGAAATTGATTTTCTTTTCATCGGTGGAAAATTGCGAAGGGTTGGCATAAAAAAAAAGTCAGCATTGGAATAAGAAGTGATTTAGCTTGTGGGGGTCAGAACCGTTGAAGGTGTCCGGAATATGGGCCTTTGATTGGTGGGGCTTTGGTGCTGATCCTCTGTTAAGGTTTTCCGATAACTGTCGAAGAGTCTCGGCTAGCTGGTTGTTAATAGGATTACGGTCAGCAACAGGTGGAGTTTGAAACGCAGGAGTAGGAACAGGAATAGGAGCGTTGACCCAGTCCAGGTTGTCATCGATATGAGGGATAGTGGCAGAGTCTGCTCTGTGGAATTCTGAAGGTTCCACCGGAGGTGGAGATGAGTGGGGGCGCACCAGAGTGTGAGGAGTCCCCAATTGGAGATGTCTAGACCTCCTTGGGAGGCCTGAAGTGAAGTGACCAATAGTTCGGTCAGCAAGGGGGATGAAATTACTCCCAGAAGAGAAAGCTGCAGACTGGCGAGATATCAGAATTAAAACACAACAGGAACCGGTATGAGTCTGAAAATTCTGTCAAGGACAGGCGGACAGAGAGTGAAGGAATGGAGTAGTAATAGATTTATACTCCAGAATGATGTACTAAGCTATCTCGGAGAATAGATAATACTTAACAGTGATC
>Ga0153963_1000114_pt1 | contig 11647 bp, 11 predicted proteins | sample TSFL047MetaG_FD_104692 | JGI IMG/M metagenome (GOLD analysis project Ga0153963, IMG submission 104692) | Attine ant fungus gardens microbial communities from Florida, USA - TSFL047 MetaG | ecosystem: Host-associated > Fungi > Mycelium > Unclassified | place: USA: Florida, Withalacochee...
ATCTTAATATAATTGATCTGATGCCATCAATGCTTATTTACAAGCACAAAGTCTATTAGTCTAAGTTTGTTGTCTGAGTAGTACTAGTTCTAAAGTACAAGTCTACTATCCTTCTAAGTTAATCCATCCAAAGATGGATCTAGAGTGCAGTCTCTTAGTGACTTTTTTAGTAACCCAATACCAGTTCATCCTAATTGCCTCTCAAGGTATTGGCACAAGCTCTAGGTCAATTATTGCCGGCTTAGTATCTTTATTATATAGTATTACGTTCTGAGGATTATGGAAAGAGTTCTAGAGCAAATTCCAATTAAGAATCCGTTGTTATAAAGCATATCAAATGTTATCTTCTATGGAAAATTCACTTGCAGCATAACAGCATTCTTGTCTTACCACATCTTCCATGTCTTACCAATATTTTTTCTCGAATTCTTCAATTGCTTCCTTTGTATTCTTTAAATTCTCTCTTTCTTCCCAAGTATCGGACTCTGTTGTAAATCCCTTCCAACATACCAGGTACTTATTCTTCTCTCTAATTTGTTGCTTGTTTAATATTTTCTCTATCTTCCACTCTTTTTCTCCCTTGATTATAACTGGAGCCAGTTGCTTCTTCTTCTGCCCTTCCACTTGCCCTACATATCAATGTATTCTACTAACATTAACTACCAGATATACTTTTACTATACTAGGCAATTCCAATTCCACTGCATTTGATGATATAATCTTCTTAATTTTGTAAGGGCTGACAAACCTCTCCATCAATTTCTCTGTCCTTCTACCAACCATCTGATACTTTAGATCCTTAGTACTTAGCATCACTAAGTCTCCTACTTTGTAGTCATTAACTTCTGCCCTCTTCTTATCTATATATTTCTTTATCTCTTCTTGTACTTTACTTAGCATTGCTTTCGCTTCCTTCTATATCTCCTTCATTTTCTTAATAAATTTTTCTGCTCCCTCATATTTCCCCTTCTTTCTTCCCTTGAACCCCATCCTGAGATCTTGCCTGTAATTTGCCTTAAAAGGCAACATCTGAGTACTTGAGTGTATTTTATTGTTGTATGCAAACTCTGTTGTTCCTAACCATTCTGGCCACTGCTCTTGCCTATGATCAATGAACATTCTTAAGTATTGTTCCAACTCCTGATTTACTCTCTCTGTTTGTCTGTCCATCTGAGAGTGGAATGCTGTTGACAATTTACTCTTGATCTCCAATATCCCATTGAACTCTCACATTAGTCCTACCACAAATTGTAGTCCCTTATCTGATATGATACTTTCAGGTAGACTATGTAACTTCCATACATTATCTCTAAATAGCCTTGCTAAACCTTTTGCCAATGTTTTCTCTGTAGTTAGTGTGAAGTGGACTGTCACAAACTTCATTCGGTCATATCTCCACCAAATCTTCGACGATTCCCACGGTCTCAGGGCCAGCTTAAAGCCTTTAAGAAGACCTTTTGATCGATGCCAGTCATGTCTCGAGGCAATCAATAATGGCCGAGATATTAAGTAGATCAACTGGTAACTACCATGTTACCGTTTATTAAATTGCTAATATCTCGGAAACCGCCGTGATCAATGCTTCGGTTCTAGGCTTAGCTGAAGCCTTCTTCATAATGCTCAGAATGAGCCTAAAACAACCTCAAGGCAATTAATATTAGTGGAGATATGAAGACCTCAATGTTTGCACATGGACTTTATTAATTATCTATAGATAGTTATCTGTCCTTTTCTTAGAACAAAGGACAGCCTCCATAAGGTTAAGTTATCACTATTTTAAGCACAAAGGCACTACCATATATAGAACAATAGGTAGTAGCATGTGATAATCTGTCCTAGTATACAAACTATCACAATTATGTATATAAGAACTCATAATCTGAGAATTAGACCTCAGACTTAACAACATCTTTTGTCACTTGTCTAACTTTGCATTTTTGAACTCTTTAAAGTATCAAAACACCCATCACAAATAGTAAGTGACCATTTGTGATAGGACTTGCTAACTGTTTAACAAGTAATCAATGAAGTCCAAATTACAAAGCAGTATCAAGAGCATAATAGGGGAAGACGGAAGAATATTCTAGAAGGGAGTGGTGATGAAAATGCATTATCTTTAATAGGAAGGACTTGGTAAGAGAATATGTCATCACAAAGAAAGAAGAGGGCCATGTCATCAGTAGGATTTTGGGAGGACTTAGGATAGAAAGAAGTCAAAGGAAATCCAAAAGTAGCAATAGTTCCCTTTTTATATTTTAATTCTTGAGTTTCAGGGCTTTATAATGACATTAATATAGTATCTAGAGTGCAGTTGGATCAAGGAAGAACCTCTTGACTCCTATCTTTATTTATACTGCCTCTGGAATCATGAATGCAGATCTATTGAGAGTAAGAAGACTGGGACTAGGGGAATGTCTTGAGAAGAACACAGAATATATCTAGAACTCGATCTAGAAAGAAGATGCAGATACAACTTGGGCAAGCTTTGGAGAGAACAGCAGGCTGGGAAAGCTTGGCTAGGTGCACACTTGGATTGCATTACACCCATAAGGTTTGGTGTTGGGGTATAGACAAGGGGGCAACTGAGTGTGGAGAGTCCATAAGTAATCAACTAACTGTATTTTCCAGAGGAGCTTTTGTCATAGTGTGTAAAGATTGACACCTTAGGGAGGCTATGTGACAACGATCTAGAGATATCTTATGATCCTTTTTACAACCACCAACATATATTTTACTAGAGCTACATATAATTCTTATTTCTCTAATTATTTATAAACCTTCAACTTTGATTATCTTCCCTTGGACCTTTAGCATGCAATTGGGAGTTGGCACATCATTATCTTGTTTGTCCCAGTGTGCAATTCCCTTTTGTACCCTTTTAGTGCCCAGGGGGAAATGTACAGCCAAAAGGATATGAAGGAGGATTGTATGGAGGAAAGAGAGGACAGATCATATGGAGAGCAGGAAACAACAATAGAGAGTATAGAGGGCCAAGTGTGCCCAATCAAATGGTGAAAGGGTACAAAAGAGAATTGTATACTGGAACAAACAAAATAATAATGTGCTAGCTCCTAATTGTATGCTAAAGGTCTGAGAGGAGATAATCAAAGATGAAGGTTTATAAATAATTAGAAAAGTAGAATTATATGTAGCTCTAATAAAGTATATGTTGGTTGTTGTAAAATGAATGTAAGATCTCTCTAGATTATTGTCACATAGCCTTCCTAAGGTGTTAACCTTTACACACCATGACTAGACTCAACTGGAAAATACAGTTAGTTGATCACTCATAGACCCTCCATACTCAGTTGCTCCCTTGTCTGCACCCCCAACACCAAACCTTACAGGTGTGATACAGTCCAAGTGTGCACCTAGCCAAGCTTTTCCAGCCTGCTGTCCTCTCCAAAGTCTGCCTGAGTTGTATCTACTATTCCTCTCTAGATTGAGTTCTAGATATATTCTGTGTTCTTCTCAAGACATCCCCCTGGTTATAATGATCGACCTCATTGTCTCCAGGTGTTCTACACATGAACTGCTTCTTTGTTTCACATTACTTCATATATCTAATGGTTCAGTCAGCGCCTCACTAGTGGGGTATGTTCTTTACTTAGCAGACCTCATATCTGCCATATGTTCTCCTCATTACTACCTTATGGTACATAGGTATATATATAGTAGATACTCTTCTGTATTCCTTATGCTTTACCAATTATATCATTCTCTTCCTTCCTCTACTCTTAATTCATCCTCGAGTCTTTACTTGAGTGTTGCAACCTGAGTTACTCCTTAAGGTCATAACATTTGGTAAAGCATCACCAACTCACCTTGCAACTGGGAGAATGGCAAACTAGCAGACTAGTCATTGGTATATCGCAAAAATTGCTACCAAACATATAATCAGAGCACAGGAGATAGAAGACCTCGAAGAACGACTCAGTTCAGTTCACATCAGTGAAGAACAATCAGAGTACCAAGAAGAGTCTGAAGAACAGGACATACAAGACACAGAATCAGAGGCCAACAAAATAGATAACGAAAAAGAACTCAACGAGTTAAGCAACATACTATCAGTAGGGCAACCAAAGCAAAATATGTCCGGAACAAGAGTAGGTACACTAGCACCAATGGCCAAAACGGTACTAGCAACAGTACCAATAGAGGTGGTAAACCACAAATCAATGGTCCCAGAACCTGGATGGTTCAATAGGGACAAGAAGATGTTCGAAGACTGGTGGAGAGCTATGAAGCTCTACCTTAGAGCAAATAAAGTCATAGATGCCAATGAAAAAATAATCGCAGTACTAGGCAGATTCCAAGGAGGAACTGCAGGAGCATTTGCTCAACAGAAACTCGACAAGATAGACGGAGGAGACAACACTCCAAGTTGGGATGCCTTTGAGGCAGAATTACAACTGGTATACAGTGACAAGACAAAAGAAGCCAATGCAGAATGGCACATTGAAACATTCACACAAGAAAAGAAACACATTGCAGACTTCTTTATCAAATTCATAGCTTTAGCAAGCAAAGCACAGACAGATGATCAGCATGCAATATTTTTGCTAAAGAAGAACATAAACAGGGAAATTATCAGAGCCATAATGGTATATCCACCAACTCAGGCCCCAAAGAGTCTAGAACAATAGAAGGTAGCAATTACAGCAGTTGGACAAGGATATGAGTAGACCAACATCTACTACGATTACAGAACAGGTTCAGGAATAACCTATAGAGGAATAGGCAAACCAATGGAAATAGGATGACAACAGAATAATGGACAAGGACATAAACCCAAGTGTTACAACTGTAACAAATTCAGACACATAGCAAAAGATTACAGACAACCAAAGAGAGAAAAGAAACCATAAGGATGTTTCAAATGCAGAAAAGAAGGACATATCGCTATAGGATGTAGAGCACCTCAATAAATGAAGACCAGGAGTTCACAACTGGGAGACTCAGATGACAAAGAGCAGAAGGGTTTTATCAAAGGTTTGGAGTAGGCACAATACAACGAACCACTGTAAATAGTTCTGCCAAGAATTGATATGTTATTCCACAATAGAGAGAACAGTCGAGGGAACTTATAGTGCACTCAACAATCAAAACCAAAGACAGAAGAAAACTTAAGGTCAAGGCATTAATCAACTCTGGATATACAAATACTACTATTGCCAGGAAAACAGTTGAAGAAAAAGGGATATCTACCAAACCACTCCCAAGACCATTCAACGTATACAATTCAAATGGATCAAGAAACAGAGAAAAAACAATTAGGGAATTCATATCTTTGGAAATCAACTTGAATGGACACATCGAGCAAATTGATACAGTAGTATCAGAAATCAAGGAAATGGATCTATTCCTAGGACACGACTGGCTAGTAGAACACAACCCAGAAGTAGACTGGAAAGAAGGAGTCATACAGTTTACAAGATGCCCAGGACACTGCAAAACAGAACACAAATCTATATGGTTTACCCCATGGTCAAGGAGACTACTACCAAAGGAAGAAAAAGAATCAAAGGGAGAAGACAAAGAACCTGATCCAACAAATCCTGAAGATCTTCTGAAATATATTCAACCATTCACACACTTATTCAACAAGAAAAAGTTTGAGAAACTAGAGAATGGGACCATGAAATCAATTTAATGGAAGAAGCACCAAAGAAACTCAATGCAAAGGCCTATCCAATGATACTTAAGGAAGAAGAAACACTCAGCCAATGGTTGGATAAACAACTCAAAGCAGGACTCATTGTAGAGTCAAACTCAAGATATACAGCACTATGTTTCTTTATACCAAAGAAAGATGGAACACTACGATTGGTACAAGATTACAGACGGCTAAGTCAACACACAATCAAGAACAAAACACCATTATCCCTGATCAATGAAGTAATTGATAAACTTAAAGACACAAAATACTTCAACAAATTGGACTTAATCTGGGGATACAACAATGTACAGATAAAAGAAGGCGATGAATGGAAAGTGGCCTTTTTGACAAACAAAGGACTATTTGAACCAAAATTGATGTACTTTGGACTGTGCAACTCACTAGGAACATTTCAATGGATGATGACAAGTATCTTCCAAGAACTACTACATGAAGAAACCCTTGCAAACTACATAGATGATTTTGTAATCCCGGCAAAAACAGAAAGAGCTAGAAGAATGCACAATCAAGTTCCTCAAAATAGTAGAGAAACATAATTTGTGTTTCAAATGGTCAAAATGCGATTTCAATGCCACAGAAATACCCATACTAGAGGTACAAGTTGGAAATGGAGAAGTACAAATGGAAGAAGAAAAAGTCAAAGCAATCAAGGAATAGAAAACACCAACAAAAGTAAAGGATGTCGAAAGCTTCTTAGGCTTTGCAAACTTCTATTGACGATTTATCAAAGATTTCAGCCACATTACAGTACTATTAAATTGACTAAAAGGAAAAGGAGAATAGAAATAGACAGAAAAAGAACAAAATGCATTTGAAGAGCTGAAACAAAAGATAACCACATAACCAGTACTGGCCCTATGTCAAGAATGGAACAGAGTAGGAGCAGAATGGCCTAAAGTGAAGTGGAATTACTCTGGAATGGGTAGGATTTAACAACAAAATAGGAACAACCTTAGCCTCAGCTCATGCGCTGTGCCTTGATCTGCTGCCGCATATGTGGTTGTGTATTTCAGGAGGATGGAATAGTTGCCAGGAGATCAGAAAAGGAGTGATATATAGATTGATAGGAATAGAAGTGGATATTAAAGACGTAAATGACTTTAATCTATGAACTAAGGAACTAGGATATAACTACTAGAGTACTTATACTAAGTCTGGAATAGGAGGGGTACAAGTAACTAGTCTACACTGTGATCCTATAGGAGTAGACAACAGGAGTTTAGGAGCAAAAAATTAGTAATAATATAAAATAAAAAGGAAATTATATTATTAAATGGGTATTTTCCATTATATGACACCCTACCCAGCAGAGAAGAAAAATTCAGGGTAGAAATAGATGTATCAGGACATGCAATTGGAGAAGTCCTTTCATAAGAACAAGAAGGCAAATGGAAACTAGTCGCTTTCCTATCAAGAACAATGTCACCTGCAAAAAGAAACTATGAAATATACGACAAGGAACTACTGGCAATAGTCAAAGTACTAGACAAATGGCGACAATACCTATTAGATGTAGTTGAGAAATTTGAAGTATGGACAGACCACGAAAATCTCAAATACTTTAAAGAACCACATAAACTCAATGGTTGACAAGCAAGATAGTATCTGAAACTACAAGACTACAACTTTACTCTATGACATATCCCAGGAAAGACAAATACAAAAGCAGACATATTGTCCAGAAGAGAGAAAGTGGATACAAAAGAAAACAATCAAAACATACAGATGCTCAAAGAAGAGTTATGGATATAACAAACAACAAGTCAAGATGGAATACCTATCATACTGCTTAGACAAGAATACCTACAAATAAGAGAAGAAGGAATACAAGAACAAATCAAGAAAATCCAAACAAGAGAACAAGAAGTAACGAAACTATTGGAAAGAAAAGACAGACAATCATGGGAAGAAAATAGAATTGTCTACATAGATGGCAAGATCTATGTCCCAAAAAACAGGCAACTTCGAGACAAAATACTCAGTAATAACCATAATTCACTAGATATTGAATACCCAGGACAACACAGAATGATGGAATTAATCAAGAGAAACTATTGGTGGCTAGGAATATGCAATGATATACAAAAATACATTCAAGGATGCCAGGAATGTCAACAGAACAAGGTGCAACACATGAAGAAAGCGGCACCTTTACACCCCTTATCTATACCAAAAATACTATGGGAGAAAATCAGTATTAATGTCATAGGACCCCTGCCAAGATCAGAAGACAAAGATGCTATTTTGGTAGTTGTGAACTGATTCTCCAAAATGATCAAACTCATGGCTACAATGACTTCAATCTCCTCAGGTGAAGTAGCAAGAATATATTGGGACGACATATGGAAAATACATGGCATACCAAAAAAGATCATTAGCAATAGAGGACCCTAATTTGCATCAACATTCATGGGAGAACTATGAAAAGCACTAGGGATCAAAAGAGCAATGTCAATGGCCTACTATCCACAAACAGATAGTCAAACAGAAAGGATCAATTAAGAAATCGAAGTGTTTCTAAGACACTACATTAACTACAGACAAGACAATTGGACAAAATGGCTAGCAACAGCAGAATTCTAGTATAATGACAAAGAACATACAGCAACAGGACACTCTCCATTCTATGTGAACTATGAAAGACATCCCTGGAAAGGAAACCTAACAGTGGAAACAGAAATACCAAGTTTGGAAGACCTATTAAAGAAGATAGAAACAATGAGAGAAGAAGCAAAGACAGCAATGGAAAAGACAAAGGAAACAATGAAAAGGCAATATGATAAGAAAACACACTGATCGCAAGATCTCAAAATAGGAGAACAAGTATGGCTAGAGGCAAGAAACATTCAAACAAACTGACTCTCAAAGAAGCTAGACCACAAAAGATATGGCCCCTTTACAATCAAAGAGAAAATTAGACAGGGAGCATATAAACTAGAGCTTCCAGAAGGATGGGCTATACACAATGTTTTCAATGAAGATCTATTAACACGTTGCAAAAAGGTGGAGTTTGCAAGTCAACACAAGGATCCAGCATCATCACCTGACATTGTTAATGAAGAAGAAGAATATGAAGTAGAAGAAATCAGGGAACATTGCAAAAAAGGAAGAGGAATCCAATTCCTCATTTACTGGAAAGGATATAGAAATGAACATGACCAATGGATGGCAGAAGCAAACCTACCACATGCAAAAGAGGCAATTCAAGATTATTGGACATAGATTTCGAGATGAAACCTATAAAAGAGAGGACTAAAGGTCATTTTTTTGACATCTCAAATGCATACCAGTACTCAAGAAATACTTTCAAATATGTCTTCTTTTACTAATACTGCTACCAATGCCTCTACCATTGCTACCTCTCCTACCTGGAACCAAGAAACCTATAACAAGATCATACATCATAACAACAAAACCAAGGATTAGGCAAGAAAAATGGATTGCATTATTCAAGCCATTAAAGCTATGGCAGGACTTGAAGAAAAAGCAGAAGAACTAGTTGGGATAGCCGATATTATCAACAACACCATGGCAAATGCAGAAACCAGCACATTACTTACTGGAGAAGGATATCGCATGGACATTGCCACATAATTCTATGAAGTGGCAGAAATACTTAGGCTCATCCTACATAATACCTTACCCCAACGATTCCATAGTATCCAATGCAACCTAGTAAACAAATTAACAACATGCCAAGGTCAAGGACAGTCAGCAATCAACAATCATATTTGAGAATTACAAGAATCATTTGCTCACACCAATCAATTCCCATCCATTCCAAAAGTCATACCAAGGATTTCCCCAAAAAAAAATAAAATAGAAGAAGAAGTTATTTTAATACATCTCTCTTTACCACCACCTGATGACAAATCCACAACTGTATCATCAAATGATGAATCCATGACATTGGCAATAGAAAACCCCAACAATCAAATAATAGAAGAAATCAATAATCTCATCGCATTTTTAAAATGATTCAAAGCACTAAACAACATCGTTCGTTTTCTACCACCTGCTGGATATTGTACTATCAGCAGAAATAGAGAGAATAGCTCAAGATATTGAAATTGGATTGTCAAAGGATTAATCAAATCTAAACAAAATTTAGAAACAGTACAAAGGAGGTTTAAGATACTATTATATGCTAGAGGACTACCACATGAACCATGGTTCATCACAGAAGCACCAGATGAAGGTTATATTGTTGGACCACAAAAGAAGTCAGTGGCTATTTATGCTATAAAAGAAGAAAGGTTGTAGGATATTCATGAGAACATGAATCCTAAGACGGAGGTATTGTAATGATCAACCTCATTGTCTCCAGGTGTTCTACACATGAACTGCTTCTTTGTTTCACATTACTTCATATATCTAATGGTTCAGTCAGTACCTCACTAGTAGGGCATGTTCTTTACTCAGCAGACCTCATGTCTATCATATGTTCTCCTTATTACTACCTCATGGTACATAGGTATATATATAGTAGATACTCTTCTGTATTCCTTACGCTTTACCAATTGTATCATTCCCTTCCTTCCTCTACTCTTAATTCATCCTTGAGTCTTTACTTGAGTGTTGCAACCTGAGTTACTCCTTAAGGTCATAATACTAGTCCTAGTCTTTTTACTCTCAATAGATCTGCATTCATAATTCCAAAGGCAGTGTAGATGAAGATAGGAGTCAAGAGGTTCTTCTCCAATCCAACTATACTCTGGATACTATATTAAAGTTATTACAAAGCCCTGAAACTTGAAGAATAAAATATAAAAAGGAAACTATTACTACTTTTAGGATTCCATTGACTCCTTTCTGTCTTAAGTCCTTTCAAAACCCTACTGATGATACAGTCCTCTCCTGTCTTTATGATAACACATCTCCTCACCAAGTCCTTCCCATCAAAGATGACATATTTTCATTGCTGCTTTCTTCTAGAATATTCCTTTGTCTTCCCCTATCATGCTCTTGATGCTACTTTGTAATTTGGACTTCTTTGATTACCTGTTAAATAGTTAGTAAGTTCCCATAAATGTCTAGTATCTCCAAGTTGCATCCTAAAGATCATTTATCTAAATATAATTGATTTGATGCTATTAATGCTTATTTACAAGCACAAAGTCTATTAGTCTAAGTTTATTGTCTAAGTAGTACTGATTCTAGAGTATAAGTCTGCCATCCTTCTAAGTTAGTCCATCCAAAGGTAGATCTAGAGCATAGTCCCTTAGTAACTTTCTTAGTAACCTGATGCCAATTCATTCTAATTGCCTCTCGAGGTATTGGCACAAGCTCTAGGTCAATTATTACTAGCTCAGTGTCTTTATTATATAGTATTATGTTTTGAGGATTATAGAAAGGGTTCCAGAGCGAATTCTAATTAAGAATCCATTGTTATAAAGCATATCAAATGTTATCTTCTGCAGAAAATTCGCTTGCAGCATAATAGCATATGGAAAGTAAAAGAAATTGACTTCTTGGGGTTAGTAATAGGGTCAGGAGAAATCAAGATACAGAAAGAAAAAGTAGTAGGAGTCCTGGAATGGCCAAAACCAAAGACAGTCAAAGAGATACAGAAGTTTTTAGGATTAGCAAATTATTACAGGTGATTTGTCAAGGATTTTGCAAAAATAGCTAAGCTAATGCACAAGTTGGTTAGAAAGAACAAAAAATAGAACTGGGGAGAGCAGCAGGAAAAGGCATTCAAACAGTTGAAACAGATGTTCATAATGCGACTAGTTGTCATGACTTAGCAAAATGGCTAAGTCATTATTTATATTTCTTTTCTTTTTCTTTTTTTTTATCTTGGACTTACTACATAGAAGGGAGTGCGGGAAAGTGTCACATCACAAGTATCACACAGTCACAGTCATATAACAGGGAGTCACATGATAGGTGTGGGAAGATAGTGCACAGACCATATAGTAGTTGTATAAGTAGTGTAGAAAATCTAATGGGAACTCTATTGAGTTC
>Ga0153963_1000115_pt1 | contig 11563 bp, 10 predicted proteins | sample TSFL047MetaG_FD_104692 | JGI IMG/M metagenome (GOLD analysis project Ga0153963, IMG submission 104692) | Attine ant fungus gardens microbial communities from Florida, USA - TSFL047 MetaG | ecosystem: Host-associated > Fungi > Mycelium > Unclassified | place: USA: Florida, Withalacochee...
ATAGGCCTCTGATTGCAAATAAGCATTGATAGTATTGGATCAGATATATTTAGATAAATGACATCTAGAATGCAACTTAGAGAAATTAAGCAGTAGTTGGAGCTTACTAAACAATTGACAGGTAACTAAGGAGTTCTAAATCACAAGCCAATAACAGAAGGAAGAACAACAAAGTATAAAGAAGATTCTAGAAGAAAACAATGGTGGGGATACATCATTATTGATAGGAAGGACCTAGGGGAATGTGTAAGCCTTGGGAATTTAGAGGAACTTAGGGAGAGAAGGAGTCAATAGAGTATCTAGAGAGCAAGGATAAAGAAGAGGAACCTCTTGGTACTTACCTCTATCATCACTGTCTCTGGAATCATGAAATGCAAATCTAATGAGTGTAAGAGTTCAGAATTAATAGGATGTCTTGAGAGAAACACAGAATATACCTAGAACTCAATCTAGGGAAGTATAGTAGATGCAACTTGGGCAGGCTTCAGAGAAGACAGCAGACTAGGAAAGCTTGGCTAGGTGTATACTTGGATTGCATCACACCTGTAAGAGTGTTGGGGGTGCAAACAAGGGGACAACTGAGTGTGGAGAGTCCATGAGTAATCAACTAACTGTATTTTCTAGTTGAGCCAGTGCTATGGTGTGTAAAGGTTGACACCTTAGGAAGACTATACAATAATAATCTAGAGAGATCTTACCTTTTTTGAAAAAACAAACATTTATTATCTAAATTAAAGCTGTATATAATATCTAATTTCTCTTTTAACTTAAAACCTTTATTTCAGTTATCTTCCCTCAAACCTTTAGTGTACAATTAAGAGCTGGTACCATATCTTATTATTTGTCCTAGTATCTAATTCCCTTTTGCATCCTTTTAATGTACTCATCCCAACATTTGTTCTAGATCTCTTTGTCACAGAGACCTAGTTGCACATTGGTTTGACTTGGAATAAGATGTATCCTATTGCAAACCAATGAGTACATCTAACTAATTACAAACTTATATACTAACAAAATGTTCTAGAAACTTCTACAAGATCACAGTATTGGCTTGATTTTCTAACACTCTTAGATATAGTAATGAACATTGAAATCTTGTCTAATAATAAAATGCAATTGATATAGTTGATCCTATATGTTCTTTAAAGTAGTAGTTCCAGACATATGTCCCTTGCTTTATACCCAAGTATGATAATGCTCCTAATCTTTTTTCTAGCAGATATAATTTGGGGAATAGAAAAATATATCCTTATCTCCATTTGATCCTCCAGTGGTAGAAGGCTTCAAGGGGATAGTAGGTTCAGATAAGGTAGTTGGTCTAGGAGAAGAGACAGATAGTTTAGGAGGTTTAGGTTCATCTTCAGTTATATACTGCTAGAGACAGTGAGCCTGGAGAGTAGCTTTCATCTGCTCAGACCAGGTAAAATAGTTTTGTTTAGTTAATTTTGGAAAAGACCAGACATTGGTAACTGGGTCACATTTAGGACCCATAATCTATTGTAAATATCTTGTAGTATATGTAATGTATGGTAAACAAATATGAAGTCCAAAGAAAAATGAATTACACTAGACAATTTTATGATATACACTAATTAAGTAATCAAATGTATTTGTCTCCTATATTGATACACTGATGCATTATCTTGCAACAGTAGTGCCAATGAAGGAATTGAGTTCTGGTATAATAACTTAGTCTGAGATAACTTAAATACCCTTCTTATCTGAGTTAATAAAGAGAACTCAATAGAGTTCTCATTAGATTTACTGTACTATTTATACACAATACTAACACTAACCCTAGCTAGTATTCTATACATCCTAATAATAAAAGAAAAGAAAAGAAAAGAAAAATAAATATTGACTTAGCTATTTTGCCAAGTCATAATATTTCTAGTACTATTAAAACCATAGAAATCATTGAAAAATTAACAGAGATAGGTCCAAATAAAGTTTGTAACAGTTAACTACTGAGATGTATTATGTAGGATGTACCTTTAAGCAATTTGGAACAAGGATCTTATTAGTGAGAGAGCTAGAAATATGTGCTAATAAACTCATTGTATTGATTTTTTTGAATTTTAGCTATACTAATTTTGTATTTTATGATGGTGGTTGTTGTCAAAGATGGAATGGACAGATGATAGAGGAACCAAAAGGAAACTCTGGTGAACAGATAAAGATGTTGGAGCAGAGTACAACTTTAATGAATAACCTTAGCTTTAACTTATGTGTTGCACCCTGGTTTCCTGTTGTGAGATTGGTCACTTATTTCAGAATAGAAGGAAGTTGTCAGAACAGAGGTCCTAGGGATATAGAATAGAGACTGGAGTAGACAGGAATAGGATTAGGACCAAATAATGTTAATTTACCAACTGAAAAAATATACTATAACTACTCAGTACTTATAGGAAGTTTGGAATAGGAGAAAAGTAGTCTACTATGATATTCTACTAATTATAATTTCAGGAGAATTATTAGGAGAAATAAATTACATAATTGTTAGATTTTCAGAATATGATAGTACTTTCCCTCTAAGACTGTGCCCTTAAAGCTTTCATACATAAGCAATTCAAATATCACCTGATTCTGGTCTTAAAAATCTCTTTTTTGCATACTCTCAACCTGAAACTTTACTACTATGTCCTTTATTCCACTTTAAGTACTACTCTTTTTAATTCTGACAATAAGTAGTATGAGATTGAACTAGCTAGAAAACGTGCTAAGACAGAGGCTTTGCTTTGCCAACAGAAAGGAAAAAAATGGCTTGAGCATCAAGCCTGAAGAGAGGCAAAAATTGTGAAATGGAAAAGATTAGAAGAAGAGACACAAAGGAAAGAGGAGAAGGAAGAGGTGCAGAGGAAAGAGAAGGAAGAAGAGGCACAGAGAAAAGAGAAAGAACACTAGAGAGATCTGGCTTATTGTTTTAAGATGGACTACATTGTTGCTGTCGAATAGCAATGTTACAAAAATTGGTCCAAGACTTTCTTGCTCCCCTCAAATCCTCCTTTCAATGAGAAAATAAACCTTATTGATCTTCTACCTTTGACTAAGAGGTAGTGTGTTTGATATTTGCCCTAAGAAACTCTAGAGGCCTGCCAATGATGTGAGGAGTTAGCAAAAGAAATAGAAGTGGCAGTTATTGGTAGAGAAAGTCCTTGCAAGAGATGCACAGACTTCAGAATCTTGTGTATACCCCCAAAATTTGCTATAAGTTCTTTTTTTTTACTTAATTTCTGTTACTTTGTTAAGTTTCATAGTCATGCAATGTTATGTGCTTTCTATGCCAAGGCTAAGGTTACCTGTAAGCCTTTTGATGTTGACAAGGCATATACAAAGGCTAAGGCAGAAGCAGTTCAAAGGTCCAAAGCAAGGAAGATAAAGCAACAAATGGATACAAAGTAGAAGACAGAGGTTTCAAGAAAGTTAGAGGACTTGAGTGAGTTGCAGGGTTTAAGAAAGGATATTTAGAGGATTGCAATAGCATTAGAGAAGTTGACTGGCATAGAGGGCCAGGATTCCAATGATAAACAAATTTTATGACTAGAGTCTGAGGGAGAGGAGACAAAGGTATAGGGAAGCAAGAAGAAGAGAAAGCAAAGAGAGCAGAGGTTAGATGAAACAGAGAAGGAGAAAGAAGTTAGAGGACAAGAAGAGAAAAATAGAATGGAGAGTATAGAAGAAGAAAGTAGTAGTTTTTCTCTGGTCATATACTCTGTTGGGACTAGAGCTAGATAGTTTTGAAGAAACTTTTAATCTTTTCTGTGGGTACAAAGTGGATGTAAGTGATGATAATTAATAAAGCAAGAATACAAGTATTGAATAACCATAAGAGAGGACTGCAGAGGAATACAAGTACTTTAGTTTTTTGCAATGAAGACTGCTTTTGAATACAAATAAGTAAGTCAGTGCAACAGAAACTGCACTCCGAGATGTATACAAGTACTCAACAAATTTTTTTTATTTTTAAAATGGAGTGAGTATAGAGAAATGGAAGCTAAGAAGTGGAATGAAAGTATTATCAGAGTTGTAATAGTTCCAGTTTAGAGATATATTTGAGATAAAAATCGTTCAGTAATTTCTTTGCATGTTCTAGTTCTGTTGCTGGTAACCATTCAGAGTTGTTATTAATATCTTCATATCCCAGTCATATAACTTTGTATAGTAATTTGCATGCCCTCCAGCAGTCAATCTTAGAGTCAACTATCTTGGAGATTTCATATTCTGGTTCTCCATTGATGATTACAGGTACTGGCGTTAGCTCAGAATACTGTGGAAAGGTGCTAGGTATAGCTGGTTTGAGCATAGAGATATGGAACACAGGATAAACGGCTTTTATGGTGTCTGGAAAATGAAGTGTGAAGGATTGTGGACTGGGCTAAGCAATTATTTTATATGGTCCAAGGTACTTTTTGGAGAGTTTCTTTGAAGGGTGAGTCATCTGGAAGTATTATGCTCTAGTGAATACTGATTGCCCAACTTAGAAGTCCAGTGGTTGTTATTGATGAGAGTTGGCAAAGGGTTGATATTGTTATTAGGCTTTGGCAATTTCCTTTTTGAGCATGCCTTGTAGTTCATCAAGATCAATTATAAAATCGCAGGCATGAGAGGAAGCTATATCTTGTTCTGGGTATACACTGAGGTTAGGATAGTATCCTTTGTTAGCATAGAATAGGGAGATGCCAGTAGTAGCACTAGGAGCATTGTTGTAAGTAAACTCTGCCAGGGGTAATAGTTCAGACCAGTTGTCCTGTTGGTAGTTATAATATATATAGAGGTACTGTTCTAATGCCTGGTTGGTCTGTTCCACTTGACTGTTTACCTCTGGATGGTAGCCACTGGTAAAGTGAAGTCTTATATCCAGGGCAGTACCTAGAGAGTGGAAGATGTAAGAGACAAACTCAGAGCTATAGTCAGACATGACATGAGATAAAACTCTGTATTTTAAAAAGACATAGATAACAAAAAGGTATGCTAATTCCACTGAAGTGATGGTATTGTGAGTGGGAATGAATATAGCTTGTTTCAACAGGCAATCTACTATGACTAGGATAATGTCGAAACTAGAGGAGGAAGGGAGTTTTTTAATAAAATCTATAGAAATTAAATTCCATAGATGTTCTGGAATAGGAAGTTGTTAGAGGGATCCATATAGTCTGTGATGCTGTGATTTGGATCTCATACAGGTAACACAAGACTTACAGAACTTTTGTATGTTATTGCAGATATTTAGCTAGGTATAATGTTTTCATACAAGCTCTAGTATCTTATTTTGGCTGAGATGTCCTACTTGAACATGGTCATGGTAATACTGAAGAACTCAGAGGCATAAGTTAGTAGTTTCTGGAACATACATTCTGTTATCAAGTCTAAGAAAATCTGTATTGTCTTTTAACCAATGTCCTTCCAGATAGATTAAATGATCAGAGATAGAGAGGTCAGAGGGAAGTGCTACTAGGATATTAGAGTAAAGTTGGTTTTGGTCCAATATTGTAGTTGTGCAAAGTGTCAGAGTAGTGAGAATAGTTGCTCAGAGAGATGTTGCAATTTGTTTATGAGTAAAAACTGGATGGAAATTATGAGGGTTTACTGAAGCATAGCTATTATTTCTTCTTTTGGATAGATGTCCCATTATCTAGTGAGTGTATCTGGTTTGGTACCAAGACATTTAGGGCAGAAGCAAATTATGAGATTGAATTGGAAGAGATATTCCGATCATCTTGCTTGTTGGCAAGTTAAAATCTTGATTATTGAGAAATACTCCAAGTTTTTGTGATCTGTTACAACGTTAATTGGTGAAGTAGACCCTTCTAAATAATATCACCAAATTTTGAAGGCTTTGAATATTGCAAGTAATTCTTTGTTATAGACATTATAGTTGAGCTCTAGAGCGAAGAACATCTGGGAATGGAAGACTATAGGGTAGATTTTATTTTCTTTAGTCATAATGGAGAGAATAGCAGCAAGAGCATAGTTTGAGGCATTGGTTTCTATAACAAGTTGTATGTTTAGAACCCAATGCATAAGAATAGGAGCAGAGATAAAGGCTTGTTTTAGGGTATTAAATGCTACTCTACATTTGTTGTCAAAATTCCATGGAGTGTCTTTTCTAGTAAGATGAGTGAGTGGAATGACTATGTCTGAATAATTGAAAATGAAACACCTGTAAAAGTTGGTGAATCCTAGGAAGAATTAGATATCTTTTATTTTTTTTGGTTTTGGCTACTCCTGAATAGTTTTCACTTTAGCGTTGGACATAGTCAAGCCAGATGGTGATAAAACATAGCCTAGATACTCTATAGAGTCTAAATGGAATTTGTATTTTTCTGCTCTTGTATATAATCCTAATCTATGGAGTCATTTCAATACTTCTTTGATATAGCTCTAGTGTTGCATGATATCATCGGAGTAGATCAGGATATCATCTAAGTAGATTACTACACACATATCCAAGAGATCAGAGAACATGTTGTTTATGAAGCATTAAAAGGCAGCTGGAGTATTGGTTAGTCCAAATGGTATTACTAACCATTCAAAGGCTCCATAGCGAGTTCAAAAGGCAGTTTTCTATTTGTCTCCTTTGGTAATACATACCATCTAGTCTGTATGTCAGAGGTTGATCTTGGTGTAAATATAAGCCTTACAAGGAGAATCTAGGAGGTCGGAGATTAGGAAAAGTGAGTATTGGTCTTTTTTTGTGATTTTATTAAGTTTGCAAAAATCTATACAAAGTCAGAGGAAACCATCTTTCTTTTTTACAAATAGGACTAATGCTCTATGAGGAGATGATATAGAGTAGATGAATCCATTGGTAAGATTTTTGTCAGTGAATTCCTTTAGTGTTTCTTGTTTGAATTTAGACAGGGAATAGATAATTCCTACCAGAGAATAAAAATCTTTTTCCAGCTCAATCTAGAGGTTGTAAGGGTGGTGGAGAGCGAGTGTTTCTGCTTTGGACTTGCTAATAACATTGGCATACTTGTGGTATTTCTCTGGAATGAAAGATAAGTCGATCTTTTTAGAGATGGTAGTAGATTTGGCCTATATTGTGGGATGGAATTAGAGGAAAAATGCTGTTGAGCCTGAGAGATGTAAGGCCTGGAGAGGTGTAAGGCCTGGAGTAGAGCAGGCACATTGATAATTGCAATATGAGGTTACTTGGGGTTAGACAAGGACATCTCAGATGGGATGAACTATAGAGAGGTTTCCACTAGAGAGAACAGAGGATTTACCAAGGTTTCAATAAGAGGAACAAAAGCTAGACATTAAAGTAAAGATGGTAGTTGGAAGGATATTGACCCAGAAACCCAGTCAATTAATGGATTGTAGCAGGTGAGCTAAGAGTGACCTAAGACTAGAGAACAACAAGAATTAAGTGGAGTGACATAGAAGTTAAGAGTCATGTATTCACTGGAAGGGAATGTTACAGGCAACAATACTATCTCAGAGATACTATTATTCAAGGTTTCATCCAATAAGCATAGTTTCACAGGTGGAGTAGGAGTAGTAAACAGAGAATATTTATGAACAAAAGCAAAGTCCAAAAAACAATGTGTAGATCTGGAATCTACCAGTATTTGGATGGGTATAGGCTAGAGATAGTCTGGAGCATACACTAGAGGAGAAACTAGGGATATACAAAGAGAGTTGGGATCAGAAAGAGTAGACACGTTGAGACGTATTAGGCTTATAGTTACACAAATAAGTTCAATGCAACCTCTAGTTTGTGCTGAGTTTTGAGGGTTGTACTCTAGTTTTCTAAGAGGTTCTCAGAGAGCAGAGTTTCTTGTTCCTTCAGAGTAGTTAGTTATGCCCTTATCAGTTGTTTTCTAGGACATCTATCTACTTTGTAGTCCTTTGATCCATAATATAGGCAGAGGCTATTGTCAACACAGTGCTTATGCTCATTACTATTCAATTTATTGTCTTTGCCTAGTTTGTCAGAGAGGTCAACACACAGAGTAGATAGAGATGGTGACTTAGTAATAGCAGATATTGGTTTGGGGGGTTTTAGGGAATTCCATGAGAGCACAGATTATGATGGAATTGTGGATGACTGGGAGCAAAATGGAGCAGAGCTTTGTGAAAAGGTAGAATACTAAGTCATATTACTCTGTTTTCAGTTGTGACTGTTTGTTGCCTCTCTCTCTATGTTCTGAAGACAATCCCGTTCACGATTTCATTCCCAGTGGCGATTGTCAAAGGTGATTGCCAGTTAGTACATAGTATGGAAGAAAGTGGATTTGTTATGTTCCCAGTTTGCTATCAGATCCTGAAGATGATTTGGCAATCCCTAATAGAAACAATGGCAGAGGACTAAATCACCCCATTTCAACTGTACTATGTATTGTATGAATTCTATATTATAAGTTGCAATCTTATCTCTTGGCTTTATGTGGAGGTTATCAATAAGATTGGCAGTATCTCCTACTGGGTCCAAGAGTCCAAAATGGACCCAGAGTTTGTCTACAAAAAGCTGCCAGGTAAAGAGCTAGAGTTATATGTAGCTGAGGTCTTCCTGTTGTAGTGTGACTTCAAACCAATCTTGTGCTACACTGGAGAGATAGGTCATTGCAAAATTGATTTTTTCTTCATCAGTGGGAAATTGAAGAGCATTAGCACAGCAATAGGAAGTGATTGAGCTTGTGGGGATTAGAGCCATTGAAGGTGTCCAGAATATAGGCCTTTGATTGGTGAGGCTTTGATACCAATTCTTGGTTAAGGTTTTCAGACAATTGTCAAAGAGCCTCAGCTAATTAGTTATTAAAGAGATTATGATCAGCAATAGGAGATGGAGTTTGGAAAATGAGATTAGGAGTAGGAATAGGAGCATCGACCTAGTTTGGGTCATTGTCAACATAAGAGATGATGATAGAATCTATATTGTGGAATTTCAAAGAGTTCACTAGAAGTGGAGATAACAGGGGATATACCAGAGTACGAGGTGTCTTGACCTCCTTGGGAGGCCAGAAGTAAAATGACTGATAGTTTGGTCAGCAAGAGGAATAAAATTACTCCTGAAAGAGGGAGCTGCAAAATGACAAGACATCAGAACTATAGCATGATAGAAACTAGTGTAAGTTTGTAAATTCTATCAAAGATAGAACAGATGAATGATAAAGGAACCAAAAGAAGACTCCAGTGGACAGATAAAGACGTTAGAGCAGAGTATGACTTTGATAAATGACCTTGGCTTCAACTTATGTGTTGTATTCTAGTTTCCCATTGTGAGATTGGTTGCTTATTTTGGAATGGAAGGAAGTTATCAGAACAAAGGTTCTACGAATATAGAATAGAGACTAGAGTAGACAGAAATAGGATTAGGACCAAATGATGTTAATTTACAAACTGAGAGAATATACTGTAACTACTCAGTACTTATAGGAAGTTTGGAATAAGAGAAAAGTAATCTACTACAATATTCTACTAATTATAATTTCAGGAGAATTATTAGGAGAAATAAATTACATAATTGTCAGATTTCTGGAATATGACAGTTATATTTTGTAGAATCTGATTTCAATAAAGACAACTGATAATCAAAATTAGTTGAAGTCTTAGTAGGCTTTGAAGATGGTACAATACTTAACCAACCAGCTGATTGTTTTTTCTAGACTGGGATATCTGTGTTAATAGTGGACATATATATCAAATCAGTTTCTAGAGTACTACTCCCTCTCCATGGTTATTGGCTGAATCTAACACACCTTGATAAAATATAAGCCAGTATTGAAAGTGTCTTTATGGAAGTATTCCAGCATATTTTGCCAACTTATTCTCACACAAAAAAGAATTATCAGGATGATAACAACAGCAACTGAAGTTCTCTTGACCTTTATCAGGTTTACTATGACATAAAAAACACAGAGGGTTTTTGGTGATAGAGTGCATGTAATATACATATGTTTGCCTCCTATCTGTAATGAGATATGATACAATGTCTTGAGGAAGGCATAAGGAGAAGTTTGTATGTAGTATATATAGTAGTCATAGAAGTCATAAGGACCCTAACCTTGTTCTAGTTAATATATCTTTCTTTTAACTCAACTACTGGGTTTAGGAAAGATTATAACATAAGAACAAGATTTCCAAAATATACTTAGCACTACAATACTATTCAACATGATTCTACTTGCCACTGTCACTGCTTTTCTAACAACTATCATAGTCTTTTTCTTCAACTCCCTATCCAACACCTAAAAAGACCTGAGAAGTGAAACCAAAAACACCTATGTAACTAGCATACAAAACTTCATTAAAAAGTCAGAAAAGACTTCTTTGATGAACCCATTCAACAAAGAATGAAAGAACCCAATGATTTTGAAGAAGACTTGGATAAAGTAAGAGCCTGGTATAGGACAATGATACTATTCTTCCAAAGCAATGATATCCTGAAAGAATGGAAAAGAATTGAGATAGCATTAGAAAAGATTAAGAGAGAAAAAGAGAATTGAGCTCAACATATAGATTAGAAAGTTTTTACCTTTTCAAAAGAAGTGGAAGAGGATCAATCTAAACAACAACAAGGATCCCAATATATTGACCATGACAAACAAGTTCCTATTCAAGACTTGGGAGCAAATGACCAATAAAATGGTATAGTTTTTTATATCAACAGAAATACAAATGCATGCAATCAAGAAGCTAATCAAGTTAAAACAGAGAAGTAAACTATTTGACAATTATTGAACAGAATTCATTACCTGGAGAGAACTAACAAAGTAGCATTGGTGAGCTTATTCAAGAAAGAAATTCATCTAATATTGGTATGGAAATTAATTAAAATTGGCCAGCTAAAGAACTTAGACTTATTAGACAATTGGTATAAGAAGGCATTAAGTTTCAAAAGATCAAGAAGAGAGGCAATTAAGGAGTCCAGAGGTGATAGGAGGGTCAAAGTGAATTTAGGTAAGGATAGGACAACTTCAGTATTGGATGTTCTGAGACAAGACCCAAACACAATAGAGGTAGATAAATGCAAAGAACAGAGGAAGTGCTATAATTGTAGAAAAACAAGTTATCTTGCTGCAAGGTACACCAGACCAAAGAAGGGGAGAATAGAGATAAGAATAATAGAGGAGGTAAAAGAGGATTTTTCCCAGGACAGGGAGTGAGCACTAACTCATCTGTCTTTGTAGACTCAAAAATTTGATTACCTGATGAATCAACAAGAGAATTTTTGGACTATTATAGTATAAGGAAATTCCTTAGTAGAGTAGGTAGCCCAAAAAATTTGGTGGAGCAATAAAGAGAAAGTACTAGGAATAGTAAAAGTCTGGGCTCCCAGTTCAAGAGTAGAGGAATATACAAAGAGAAAACTAAAAGAATTAAATGGAATGATAAATGACAAAGTACTAGCAGTCCTGAAGATATTAAAAGAACTATTTATACTCAGAAAAATAGAAGACATCAATAACAAACACCTAACAAATATTTTGCAAACAAGTACTAGTTAGCTCAGAGAGCTCAAGCTTGTGCATAAGTCAAAAGTTTGTAGAGGAAAATAATCTTAATACCCATAAACTGCCATTTCCAATCACTTGCTACAATGCCAATGGTTCTACAA
>Ga0153963_1000116_pt1 | contig 11548 bp, 12 predicted proteins | sample TSFL047MetaG_FD_104692 | JGI IMG/M metagenome (GOLD analysis project Ga0153963, IMG submission 104692) | Attine ant fungus gardens microbial communities from Florida, USA - TSFL047 MetaG | ecosystem: Host-associated > Fungi > Mycelium > Unclassified | place: USA: Florida, Withalacochee...
GGAATACAGAAAGAGAGAACTTGCCATTTCCTTCTCTTTCTAAACTGTATTTATCCTAACTAGGTATTGTGACTACATTACAATGTGGTAACACTACTTGTAACTAAGGGTGACTAGTTAAGTAATAGTCCAGTGACAGAAGCAATAAGGGTGACAAGTCGAGTCAGTGTCTATTAATAGATTAGTCTAATATTGTTCCATTTAGCACAAGTCCAAAAATAAAAAAAGGAAATAGTCCAAGGTTTCTCCAAAGAGTCCTGTTTATACTATGAGTCCATTATCTCTTAGAATCTCTAGACATTTAATACATTACTGCATGGTAATATCTTCATCTTGTATTATCAATATCTTTTCTTGCATTGCTAACATTTCGTCTACTAGCCATTCATTATCAGACCAAGGCTGATAATAACTGTAGTCCCACTTGATGTTCATAACAGTACTTCCTTTTACATGTGTATATAAAAACAACATAATACAAAAGTAGGGATAGGACAGTCGATGAGTCAAGAGATAATACTGTAAAGCAAAAACTTTGTGAGTTAAGCAGATGTTGTGTAGGGTATCAAGAAAATGGGCTTTGAATGTTTGGTATTCAAATTCAATGTCTATCTGTTATGATTTGACAAAACAGCTAAGTCATTTTCTATTTTCCTTTTTGTTTTCTTTTTTTTATTTAGTTAGATCATTACTAAGGTGGAGTGTGGGAAAGTATCACATGACAGTCACATAATCACACGTTTTGGTCATGTCACAGTCACAGTCACAACATGTGATGAGGTAGACACATGATGGGAATAACATAAGGATCATGGAAAGATGTTGCATAGCCATTGTAGTAAAATGTATAAGTAGTGTACAAAATCAAATGGGAACTCTATTGAGTTCTCCTTGTCAACTTAGACTTGGAGTAGATTTAAGTCATCTTGGCTGAAGTCTTACACTATCCCAGCTGAAGTCTGATTTCCCCCAGATGAGGTTCTTAGTCTATAGTATTCAATTCAAGGCAGATGTAATAGTATGCTGATAATCTGTCTTACTGGAGTGAGAGAAGGTTCTGCACAGTGGCCATAAACCAATGGAGCAGGTGTTATCAAAGAAATGTCACAAAATGTGAATTGGTATAATAGAGTGTATTTGTACAATACTCTTCTAGACAGATATTACTCAAAGCAGGCTATCTCTTATCGTATGGCCACTAGCCAATTAACATTCAAACAGAATCTTAAAATAAAAAGCCCAATTGTGGATATCAACTATTGCCTAAACCAAATACTGTAAGGGGATAGCTCTATCTCTACCCCTAAACTGCAAAGCAACACTCTGGAGCAGCCTAAGCCTATTCAAGTATTACTAAAGTAATACTTAAACACACTAGTATAGCTCTGATCACAGAGACCCTGACACTTAGAATGCAAACCCAGTATATAGTGTAAAAGATCCCTTCAGGAGCCTCATTCTAATCTCTGAGGATTCTCCTGGAGGTGAGTTGTATTATAATTACAAACTGTAATATTAACTGAGGATTCTCCTAGAGTCTTGTGCTCCAGTTGCCCTTACAGCAGATTAGGATCCTTAAAAATGGAGCCTTGGACTATCCTAGTGGACAGCTGCCTAATAGGTCATCCTCTCCTACCATACCCAGCCCTCCAAAAAATTCGCTTCTCAGATGTTGTTGCCTGTTAGGGAACCACTTAGAGGCGATCACCCTTAAGCTAATGGATAGTTCTGGAAGCTAGTTTAAGATTCAAGTGGGGATATATCTACACACACTTGCTAGTATATATACTACACTAGATAGTCAGACACACAACACTATGGCAACCAACCTATAATCACAGAATGTCCTAGAACAACTAATAATAGGCATCGCACCGCATGACACAGACAGGAGAAGTTAGGAACGATAGGAGTATGATACACGATCTGTCACTGGACCATTAATAGAACAGACTCTCAGAACTTACTAAGCACAACCCTAGATGTCCCCTTACATTGCCCTCAGACACCCCCTAAGGCGTAGCCGATGTCTTAGGATACCTGCAACACCATCTCCACAAGTTAACAGAGAGACAAAATATATCCAAAAATAACATCAATACCACCTTGGCAGCCTTGACTGTGCAGCTACAGCAGCTCACATAGCTAGTGGCTAATCCCCCCCTCTACCCATATCAAACACACCTCCTCTGTCTGTACCATTTCCTCCAGTGTCTCCACCCCCCACTCTGATGGCAAGATGAATGCGTTCCAAGCTCTCTTGTCCTCCAGACTTTGGTGGCAAATGTCACAATGGCTATGCATTTCTAAACTCCTGCTCCCTATACATCCACCTGGCCCCGGAACAGTTCCATGATGAAGAAGAGAGAATTCTTTGGGCTCTCACATTCTTCAAAAGTGGTCATGTCACCAAGTGGTCTGAAAACATATTTCATCAGAAAGTGAACACTAGCATTTTCCTCATCCAAACCTGGAGAGACTTTGAGCAATAATTCTAGGTTCACTTTTTCCCAGTTAACATGGAAGCGGACATAATCAATGCTCTGGAAGGCACCTATCACCAAGGAGGCCAAACAGTGGACAACTATCTGGACAACTTTCAGGTCCTGGTCTCCGACGCAAGTTATATGGATCTCCAGATGCTAGTGGTAAAGTTCCGACGAGGTCTCAGGTTAGAAATTCAGAACCAGATCACCACTATGCCCTATGGACAACTAGCCAATACTGACCCTGACGTGTGGTACAGAGCAGTATGGAGGATTGACCAGGCACGCCTCGCCAATGAGGTCTTTCAGTCTATATTATATTCTGCCCCCTCTGCACCGCCCAAAACTATTTCCACCTGACCCCCACCTTTGTTTGTAGTAAGATTGCCCCCCATTCTGCCTTTTCCAGTCACTCCAAAACCTCCACCACCTGCTCTGTCTATGGGAATCCCTATAGATGTCGATGTGACTATGTCGCAAACTTCATTCAGCCATATCTCCATCAATTCTTTGACGATTCTCACGGTCTTAATGGCTATAGAAAGCCCTTGAAAAGACCTTTTGATAGATACCAGTCATGTCTCAAAGAGATTAGTATTGGCCAAGATATTAGGCAGATCAACTAGTAACCACCATGGTACTGTTTATTAAATTGCCAATATCTCCAAAACCACCATGATCTAAGCTTCGCTTTTATGCATCAGAGAAGCCCTTTTCATACCGCTCAGAATGAGCCTAAAAAAGTGCTGAGGTAATCAATATTTGTGGAGATATGAAGGCCTCAATGTTTGCACATAGACTTTATTAATTACCCATAGATACTTATCTGTGCTTTTCTTAGAACAAAGGACAGCCTCCATATGGTTAGGTTATCACTATTTTTAAACACAAAGGCACTACTATATATAGAACAATAGGTAGTAGCATATGATGCTCTGTCCTAGTGTATAAACTATTACTTTTCTGTATATAAGAACTCCTTGTCTGAGGATTAGACCTCAGACTTAACAACATCTTTTGTTACTTGTCTAACTTTGCATTTTTGAACTATTTAAAGTATCAAAGCACCCATCACAAATAGTAAGTGACTATTTATAATAGACTAGGAAGATAAGGTCTCTGTCTCTATGAGGATATTACCAATGCGGAGATGCAAATCACTTAGTCCAAGACTGTCCTCACTGTATGGACGTCTGTCAGCTTACCACGGAACAACAGGAGGAACTGGTTGAAGATTTGTTGACGTTGAAAGATATAGTTCCAATTGAAGAGTCTTGTTCCCCAGAAGAGGAAGAGGATTTTGCATAGTGCAGCCAGCAATAAGTGTGCCCCAGTCACCAGTAAATAAGTTCACTGTATTGACTATAGAAGACCCCAATACAATTGACAGTGAACTAGTAGACATACTACCTCTTACCCCCCTGGTTCCTGCTCTGCTCTGTAAACCCAAGTAGGAGAGGAAGCTGCCCAAGCTCTTCTCTATTAGTGTCCTGGATGTGCGAGGAACTTTCTTACTCCTACCAGTGGAAATCAGAACTACGGACACAAGTAAACTCCACTCTATTAAAGTCCTCTTGGACAGCGGAGCAACTGGAAGCTTCATCGACAGGGATTTTGTCTGTTTGAAAAGGATAAACACTCAGACCCTCTCACATAACATCCCCGTCTTCAATGTCGATGGTTCCCCCAACAAGACAGGACAGATCTCTGAGGTTGTAGACATACTTCTCCATTACAAAACTCACTCTGAAAGGATGCTTTTGGTTGTCTCCGGACTTGGGAAACAAAGTCTGATCCTAGGCTACAACTGGCTCAAGGACCATAACCCCAAGGTTGACTAGGAAAAAGGAGAAGTCGAAATAACCTATTGCCCTCTCTGGTGTGAAGGAGGATGCGCCCTATGAAAAGAATAGACCCACTAGAAGAAGACCAAACTCTGAGCCCTTCGATTGTGTTGTGACGGACCCACACCCCTTTTCCAAGAAGAACTAGGGCTCGAAAAAATGCCTCCACAAACATACAGCCCTGATTGGGGGCTTGGAGACCAATTGTTCCTTACATGCATCTTCTTAGAGCTTACCGAGGTCAACCTCCAAGCTACAGCTACAACCTCCCAACATCTTATGGAGGGAACCAGATGCAGTAAGGAGACACTTGCTGCTGCCACTCCACTGCCCACCTACATCATGGAATTCCAATCTGTGTTTGCTAAGGAGGACTTTGATATACTACCAGAGCACTACAAATGGGATCATGCTATTGAACTGATCCCTTGTCATATGACGGAAATTAACCAATTAATAATATAATTTCCTTTTTATTTTATATTATTACTAATTTTTCGATCCTAAACTCCTGTTGTCTACTCCTATAGGATCACAATGTAGACTAATTACTTGTACTCCTCCTATTCCGAACTTAGTATAAGTACTCCAGTAGTTACATCCTAGTTCCTTAGTTCATAGATTAAAGTCATTTACGTCTTCTCCTTGTCCTATCCTCACTCCTATCAATTTATACCACTCCTCTCCAAGATTCCTGACAACAATTCAGTCCTCCTGAAATACGCAACCACACGTGTGACAGTCGATCGAGGCACAGCGCACGAGCTGAGGCCAAGGTTGTTCTCCCACTTTTGTTGTCAAATCCCTTCCATTCCGGGGTAACTCCGCTCCATTCCGGGTCACTCTGCTCTCGCTCCGCACGTCTCTAACATCCCTGGAACAGAGCCTAAGTCATCGAAAGTCTATTCCTTATCCCTGTTGGAACAAGCTGAGTTGGACGCCTTTCTGGAGGAAAACCTACATACTAGATGAATCTGACCTTCCAAGTCTTCCATAGCAGCCCCTGTGTTCTTCATTAAGAAGAAAAATAGCTCACTCCGGCTAGTTCAAGACTATCATGTGCTGAACACCATAACCATCAAGAATAAATACCCCCTTCCCCTCATCTCCGAACTTGTCTCCCAGCTCCATGGAGCCAAGTACTTCATAAAACTTGACATCCACTGGGGTTTCAACAATGTGTGCATCAAGCCCAGAGATGAATAGAAGGCAGCCTTCTGTACCAATTGCAGCCTCTTTGAACCTCTCATGATGTTCTTCGGAATGACCAACAGTCCTGCTACCTTCCAAACTATGATAAACAATATCTTCAGAACTCTCATAGCCAAAGGGATCGTAGTAGTATACTTGGACGATATTCTGATCTTTATGAAGATGAAAGAGGAACACAAATGAGTAGTCCAGAGGGTTTTGGAAGTACTGGTAGAGCATAAGTTATTTCTTCACTCAGAGAAGTGTGAGTTCCATCGGAAGGAGATTGAATACCTCGAACTGGTTATCTCAGAAAACAAGGTTGTGATGAACCCTATTAAAGTCACCAAAGTCTATGATTGGCCCATTCTAGAGAACCAGACTGATATGCAGGCTTTCATAGGCTTTGTTAACTTCTACTATCACTTCATCCGAGATTTCTCAACCATAGCCAGACCTCTCTTTGACCTCACGCATTCCAACCAAGCTTGGAATCAGGATGCCAAAGAACAAAAAGCCTTCAAATGTCTCAAGATGGCAATGACCACTGCTCCAGTCTTAGTATTACTCCAGGACTCAGAACCCTTCTGCATCGAGGCTAACAGTTCTGACTTTGCCTCTGGAGCCATCCTTTCTCAGCAACTACCTGGAGAAGAGAAATGGTACCCGGTGGCCTTTTATAGCAAGTCCCTGTCTCTGGTAGAGCAGAATTACGAGATTCATGACAAGAAGATGCTCACTATCATCCATACACTAGAAGAGTGGAGGTATTTCCTAGAGGGAGCCCAACACCTGGTGGAGATCTGGACAGACCACAAGAACCTGGAGTACTTCATGATGGCTAAGAAACTCAACCATTGCCAGGCTCACTGGTCTCTGTACTTAGCCCGCTTTAACTTCAAATTGGTCCACTACCCAGGATGTTGTATGGGGAAGCCTGACACATTATTGCAGAGGCTGGACCATGGCAAGGGAGCCTCCAACAATGAAGACATGGTCCTCCTACAACCAGAGCTCTTGGCAGTCTGAGCTCTCAAAGGAGTCCAAATGGAAGAACTAGAAAGAGACATTCTTAGGGAAATTCATCAAGAAAACTAGAGAGGTAACCAGGAAGAGCCAGTGGCAAAAGCAACAAGAGAACTCCAACAAGCAGTGAGTAAGACAGTCTGCTCCATGGAATGGTCAGAAGAAGAAAGACTACTCCAGTTCAGAGGCAAGATCTGTGTTTCCCGGAATATGAACTTGTGAAGGCGAGTGGTCTCACTGTGCCATAATATAAAGGTTGCCGGACACCCCAGACGCTGGAAAACACTAGAGTTAGTCTCTAGGGATTACTGGTAGTCTCAAATGTCTAGGTACATCGGACAGTATGTCAGCACCTGCGACCTCTGCCTCAGGACAAAACTGATGAGACAGGCTCCAGTAGGCGAATTGCACCCTCTCCAGATCCCAGACTTGCGATGGGGCATGCTTAGTATAGATTTCATAGTGAAACTCCCCCTCTCCTCTGGATATAATGCAATAATGACAGTGGTGGATTCAGTGTCAAAACAAGCACACTTTATTTCAACACACATAACAGTGACAGCGGAAGGAGCAACCAGGCTTTTCCTGCATTAAGTCTAGAAGCTTTATAGTCTTCTAAAGTGTGTAATCTTAGACCACAGACCTCAGTTTGTAGCTCACTTCACCAAGGAACTTTACCACCTACTAGGAATAAAGTTGGCATCTTTTACAGCCTGGTATTCTTAAACTGATGGACAGACAAAGTGCGTCAACCAAGAGTTGGACCAGTACCTCCAGCTCTTTGTGAATGAAAGACAAGACGACTGGTACAATCTCTTACCCCTGGCGGAATTCCAGCACAACAATTATGTCCACTCTACTACTCAACAGCTTCCATTTCTGCTCGACACCAGGTAGTTTCCTCATATGGGCTTCAAAACCCAACAGAACCCTTCTGGTCTAGAGACAATCAACAAGTTCATGAAAAAAATAAGGACGGCAATTGAAGAAGCAAAGTCTGCAATCTGCAAAGTACAGAACGACATAAAAAGATACTATGACTGACAAAGAACTCCAGCTCCAGTGTTCAAACCTAGTAACAAAGTCTTCCTGGATGCATTGGACATCCAGACTATGTGCCCTTCACAGAAACTCTTGTATCAACAGCTGGGCCTCTTTGTAGTGGAAAGATAGATCAGACCTATGGCCTATTGCTTAAGGCTGCCACACCGGATGAAGCAATTCCATCCAGTGTTCAACGTAGTAAAGCTCACTCCAGCTCTGGATGACCCAATTACAGGCCGGAAAACAGAGGACCACCTACCGTCCATAGTCATCGATGGAGAAGTGGAGTGGGAAGTAGAAGAGATACTCAACAGTCATTGGTACTGGAGAAGATTCTAGTATCTCATCAAGTGGAAAGAATATAACTATGAACACAATTCCTGGGAGTCTGTCTCCAAAGTCTCCACTCCAGAACTAACAGCGGAGTTCTATTGCAAACACTCTGGAGCTCCGAGACATATCCAGTGTACAGAGTTCGACAACATTTTTCATTCTAAGTCCATTGCTCTGAGACATAGCAATCTTGAAGAGAGGGTGAATGTAAGGGGATAGCTCTATCTCTACCCCTAAACTGCAAAGCAACACTCCAGAGCAGCCTAAGCCTGTTCAAGTATTACTAAAGTAATACTTAAACACACTAGTATAGCTCTGATCACAGAGACCCTGACACTTAGAATGCAAACCCAGTATATAGTGTAAAAGATCCCTTCAGGAGCCTCATCCTAATCTCTGAGGATTCTCCTGGAGGTAAGTTGTATCATAATTACAAACTGTAATATTAACTGAGGATTCTCCTGGAGTCTTGTGCCCTAGTTGTCCTTACAAATACTACCAGCATTCAACAATCTCAACAAAGAACTGTCTCTTGGTTTCTGTCCAGTAGATACATTCTCTAATTATTTCTCTTTTAATATAGTTAAATGCAAAGATGCCAAAACAAGAACCGCCCACCTCAACAAGCTCGAGAATATCTATAGAGCCTCTAAAGATGATCTTAATACCCTCTTCATCATATCAGATACAAGTTTAAGAAACAACATTGCCACATCTATTATATATATCTGATAAGGACAAGCCCTAATTACCAAAGCTATATATCATGCTATGAACATATCAACTACTGAAACAGAATTATTTGCTATCAGACAAGGAATAAGTTAGGCTGCCCACACTAATGGCATTATAAATATAGCCATTGTCACAGATGCTATTCCAGCTGCTAAAAGAATATTTGACACTTTGTACTATCCATTTCATAAGAGAACATCTAGGGTAATGCTTAGTAAGTCTGGATAGCTCATATTTACTAAGAGCTCTATATTCGTTTATTGCATTTCCATCGTTTCTTGCTTCTCTTATCTATGTCATGCAGTGCGATGCCTTTTAATCTATTCTAGGACTATTGTAATTACTGATCAACATACATGTGACTGTGCATATGAACATCTAGTGTAATTTATATATACTAGCAGTGTGTTATAGATATACTTCACTTAAATCTCAATCTAGCTTCTGGAACTCTTACTTAGCTTAAGGATGATTGCCTATTGAGTGGTTCTCTAACACATTCCAACTACATTCTATTGCTATCTCCCATGACCTTAGAGCCTTCTTCAGTAAAGACCCTAGAAATTTCATAACCTTCTAGGATTGCCCTAGTAATGATAACTGACCCCCTCACCATCTAGTCAACAAAGAATCTAAATCATCTAGATTCAACCCTATACTACCTAGCAAAACATTATAGGATCATAGCAGAAAGGACAAATGTGACTCAATCATCTGAAAGTGACAGATGTACTTTTAAGCATCCTGTCAGAAAAGCTAACTCTGAGCCAGAATTAAGCCAACTGCTCTTTATCAGCATTAGACAAAGAAAACTTGTTAGAGTCCTTGCTATATTGAGTCTATCTACTTATACTACTTTTAGTTGGTCTGTGCATTCTTTATCTGTGACCCTAACTAAACTCTGTGACATTATGTGCTGTGACATGACTTTCCCATGCTATCTATAGAAAAAGAAAAAAAAAGAAAAAGAGAAAAAGAAAAAGAGAAAAAGAAAAATAACTTAAAAAGGCAATTTATGACATATCTGACTATAGGGGAAAAATTTTTCTTGACCTCAATGACAATGACAACAAACCCATATAACCTTTGTACTCAAAAGGGAGAGCATGGCTTAAACACTTCAGTCTCTCTAACTTGCTATGTACCCAGATTACCAAACTTATTACCAACCATGCCCCTATTGGTGAATACAGAATAAGATTTTTCCCTAATGAGCCATCTTCATGCCTATATGGCCAAGCCCCTCTTGAAACAAGAAACCACATCCTCCATAACTATGAAAGATACCAACAGTCATGGAACCCCAAATGGGACTCTCTCAAGGACATTTTTACATTCCTTGACTCTAACCCAGATGCATTCTGCTTTCAAGAAGGCATTATATAACTCTTTATATCTACTCTCCCTTTCTATACTCTATATAGTCCTGTGTCTCCTACTGTTTCCCCCCTTTCCTTATCTTTCTCTCTCCTCTTTTAACTTAAGTAATTAGCTGTAACTACCATGGCCTACCATCGAGTACCATATAATAAATTGTTGATTTAAAAAAAAAAAGAGTATATTTGTAGTTGAAAGAGAAGCCTGAATACATCAGAAAATACCTGGAGATAGCTATTACTTGTGTACTCATTGCAGCATCTAATGTATAGCATGCAAACAGTTAGTATAAATGGTTCTTGGTTATCAGGCAATAGAGCAGATACAGAGATTCCTACAGGACACAGCAATTTCTTAGTAGATGCTTTGTTATTGGATTCTCCCCATGAGGATGAACCTATGCAACTGACTAAATCTGCTTTGCTTATCTATCTTTTCTGCCATGAAATGGGAGATGCACTGCAGCAGTGGGTTGTTTCTCAAGAGACAGCGGTCATTCAGGGAGTGTCCCAATAGATTAGAATGGCATTATTTGAATACTTTGCAGGGTTAAGTACCTTATTCTATGGATCACCACAAAGTACCTTGTATATTGTCATGACTTAGCAAAATGGCTAAGTCATTATTTATATTTCTTTTCTTTTCTTTTCTCATTGGACTTACAACTACAAGGTGGAGTGTGGGAAAGTATCACGTGACTTTGTCACAATGTCACAATGGTGTGATGGAGGGTCACAGATAGTCATGTCACAGGTCACAGTCACAATGTGTCACATGACTAGGGTAACATGAGAACCATGGGAGAGCAAGCGCATAGCCACAGTAGTAAAGTGTATAAGTAGTAGAGAAATGAGCGAGAACTCCATTGAGTTCTTTTTGTCAAACTCTGAACAAAGAGACAGTTGGCTTAATTCCGGTCATCGGACTTTAGACACTGACATATATGCATCTTGTATATATGCACTGGTAATGTTAAGATCCTGAGGATGATGAATAGTATAGATTTATTTTGTTATGTAATATCTCAATCAATATATGTATCATTCTCATCAACACTACACTCTGATAGTACATAATGTAGCTTATATCTCGAATGTATCTTTGCACATTACTTCATTACTTTTACCTCCAGTATCACTCTTAGAGCACCTCTTAGGTGAGTTATTTTACAGCAGATAGAGATTGATGGAAGCTGTCAGACAAAAGTCTTAGTTCCTGTAAACACTAAACTATGTATTATTAAAAGATAACATTGCTCAGAGGTTACCTTGTAAGGTGCACAACTATGTAGTATTTACCTAAAAGATAACGTTGCTATATGTAAATGGTAAGTCTATAGTCTACCGATCATCCAGAGTAAGCTTACCTCAGAGGTCACCTTGTAAGGTATACAACTGAGGTGTACAGATAGTGTAGCAGCAATATATAGTCCTAGTCGAAGGTCCAAAATAGAACAATAAGACCATGGTCATCATGTGTCAGTCCAGATCAATGACAATGACAATAGAGTGA
>Ga0153963_1000118_pt1 | contig 11472 bp, 14 predicted proteins | sample TSFL047MetaG_FD_104692 | JGI IMG/M metagenome (GOLD analysis project Ga0153963, IMG submission 104692) | Attine ant fungus gardens microbial communities from Florida, USA - TSFL047 MetaG | ecosystem: Host-associated > Fungi > Mycelium > Unclassified | place: USA: Florida, Withalacochee...
AACCCTAATTTGGACACCGGTGATCACGTGTGTTTCGCATGCCAGTGACCCCAAAATTTCATCCATTCCTAGACCCCAATTGGCAGGGAACAGCAAGATCTGAAGATACGTGACTTGTTCTCAGGAAACGATCCGCTTGTCTCAGGTAAGTCAATATCGTAATTTCAAATAACATCATACTACAATATTTCTTTTTTGTAATGTATCCCAAGTCTTCTAGATTTCACATGGCTCAATCGAAGATTTCTTATCACGACTATGTCCAACAAACATTTCTATACCTCAGCCGATGGGCTTGTACTGAAATCATTGCGAGGCGCAATCTTGCTCAATCCAAGCTTACGACTGTACGCACTGATAACCCTCTCGGGTGTTCACATCACGCACAGAACATAGGCACTCTGCTTCAAAGACAGTGTACACAGTCGATCGCGCTTCTAATGCCAAAGTAGCAGTTATCTGCGGTGGCGGGGCCGGTCATGAACCGGCATATGTTGGATACACTGGCCGAGGACTGCTGACAGCTTCTGTATCAGGCGAAATATTTGCTAGCCCTACTGCAAATCAGATCTTGAATACAATCCGTCTCGCTGCATTTGGTTCCGACTTACATGTCAACTCGGTAGGCGACAAACGAGATGTCTTGGTAATCATGAACAACTATACTGGAGACCGGCTCAACTTTGGTCTTGCAATCGAGAAAGCCCGGGTCATGTTCCCCTGCATCCGCATCTCGAGCGTCGTCGTGGCAGACGATGTCTCACTCCTTCGTTCCCCCGTGGCCCAAACCGTTGGTCCACGCGGTCTAGCAGGAAACATCCTTGTGTGCAAGTTGCTTGGCGCCTTAGCTCACACAGGTGCCTCATTGCCTACACTCAAAATCTATGGAGACGCAGTCGCGGGAAATATATCTAGTATAGGCGTTGCACTGGAACACTGCCACGTTCCTGGACGAGAGCAAGGTCCAAGATTGGACAATGGCGAATGCGAGGTATGGCTGGGTTTGCATAATGAGCCTGGTGTTTATCGCAGAAAGATGGATGATATTAAAGGCCTGGTTGCGCAAATGGTGGAGATGATGGTGGATAGGGATGGACCAAGTGCAAGATTCGCTACCAAGGAGGACGAAACTGTCCTTTTTGTCAATAATCTCGGAGGGGTGTCCCAACTCGAAATGGGTGCCTTCCTGCACGATCTCATCGATGTACTAGGTGCTGTCTCCACTCCTCTCGGTTTGAGCTTGTTCCACTCATCCAGACAGCTTCCTATCTCATCTGTCCAAAGCAGGTATTTTCGTCGTCCTATATGACATCTCTCAACTCCCCAGCGCTTTCGGCCTCCCTTCTCAACGTCTCTTCTATCAACCGCCTCTTGCTGAATTATAATCTGAGCATCGACACATATGAGCTCTTAAATGTACCCACTGATGCATACTCGTGGTCCAACGTTCGGAGACATGGGTCCGATTGTGTAAGCGCAGTACAGGAAGACACAAATAATTACTTTTCCGAAGGAAAAGGTGACTTGGGCGAACAACCCTGTGCAGGGCCCACAGGTGCTGGGCACATGACAGTAACACCAACTATGATCAGTGCCATTGAGTCGGCTTGTCGGGCAGTGCTGGAAATCGAGAAAGAGCTAACCGAGTATGATACGATTCTGGGTGATGGCGATTGTGGGCATACATTCGCCGCTGGAGCTGCAGGTACGCTTCCTTTATTCAATCATTGTCGGCATGAGATTCATGTCTATGTCAAGCTCTCATAGCGGAATTACAGAACAGGAGGTCTGGTCTGGCACGTTTGACACCTGCTTCTCTTGTTAAACATACCGCTGGTGTATTAGAAGATGTGATGGGTGGCACTATTGGTGCTCGTATGTTTCTCCTTGCTCTCCGCATGCCCATCACCGATCTTTGCTGTTTTTCTGTTACCCACAGTATTCGGGATATACTTGAATGCATACTCGTACTCCCTCCTGCCATCCACGAATATCCCATGGAATGAAGGACCTCTACATGGGCTCGATGCCCTCAAGGAACACACACCAGCCAAACCCGGTGATCGAACTATTATGGATGCCTTGCAGCCCTTTTGCACCGCTCTTGCCTCTGCTCACGATGATGCTGATACCAAGTCTGTCTTGATGAAAGCAGTGCAGCAAGCGGTCGAAGGGGCAATGAAGACAAAGGATATGATACCCAAGCTAGGCAGGGCTGCATATGTCCAAGTGGACGAGGGAAGGACGTTGATGATGGATCCTGGTGCGTGGGGTGTTGCAAAGCTGCTAGAGGGGTTTGTCCATGGATGGACGGATGACTGAAATTAAAGATCGTGTGGATAGGGGTTGATGGTTGATGGACAATAAGGAACATTGCAGGATAGCTGCATTTCGCTTGTCACCTCCTGAGGTTTCTTGACAACATGGCAAGTGTTTGAGTCAACGAGCTAGGAGCCACCAGTACAGTTTGATGACTGTAGTCAATGAACTACGGTACAATGGTGAGTAAGAACAAGACAAGCGAACACCAACACGCAGCCCTCACCTCAGGAGTCACTAGTATAGGTTGACGACTGAGGGGAGAGAATCCTATCTAGTCGCTTAACTATATGGAGCTACTTCAAAAATGAATGGAAAACATTCTACAGAGACAAAAGTATGGTTCCATACTGAGGGTGGACTGATACATTCCTTCAAGACTTGGTTACCTTTGTTGGATGACTAGCTCTTTATTAGAATAAAATTGTTATGATCAGCAATGGTGTGGTGCTTTCCTGAGATTTGATCATGTCAATTACTGCTGTATTTATTTTATCAAAATAAGGTACAGTATCTTGGAAGTAATTGAGGTAAGAGATAGCATATATACGCTTACGAAATAACAGTGCTGGCTATTTCAATAAGAAAGAATCCAACTCAGTATACCAGCCTTTTCCCAGACAGAAATATTGGTAGTTTCTCCAAATAAATCAGAGCGTTGTGGACCATCCCTGTACGGAGGAGTATTTGGGTTGAGTTCTGCACTTCTACGGTTTGGATCAAAATGTGAGTGTTTTCCGGTCGTGCGCCGTTATAGGCGCTATAACGGCGTGCTAATATTTTGTCACTCAAAACGTGCAATTCTACCATTATCACTGCTTCTATTTATCTTCATTCACGTCACCTCCTTTGTTTGCGGCTCTATCTTAAAAAAGACTCAAGGAAGAAGCCCCTTTCATATGCCTGTCATCCTTGTCGCACTTAACCAATTATCATCACTCCATTGAACGCAAGTTTACAAGCTCTAATCCTTGAAATTCGGATACTAATCCACAAGATTCTTGTTACAATCACCGATTTCTGTTTCATAGTCGGGAATAGGAATAATTAGGTGCTTGCTTTAGCTCCTCTGTCGGAAGTAGGTGGGCATTCCCATCTTGATGACTGTTGATTCGACCGTTGCATATCAAATACCCCTTCCAAAGCCGAAGAAGGGTATCTGGACTTGCATGGTAAGTGTCATGGTGACGACAAGTGCTGGCTGCACACCTGAAATGGTTCTTTGTTTTGATCATTGTGCTTCTATACTGATGCAGGGGCATAATGGGTAGGATGATCTGCGAAACTAGGTCATGGATACTGGGGGAGATGTAACTGTAATGGTATGCAACTGTGCGTTTAGCTCTTACTCGGACAGTCTCCCTATATCCATTCCCGATCAGTGCATTAGTATCCTGAATGTACACTAACACATATAACGGAGGAGTGAATTAATTGTTATGCCCATGATGAGTACTATGAGCCTCCCTTATATGACTGAGTCTGTCCCATTTCTCAGAGCAGCCTAGAAAGTGTGAGCGACCAGGACTGAAAGTACTAGGGTTGTTAACTCACTGAGTTTGTTCTCCGAATCATAGGTCCATCTGCAACAGGATCCAAGAATGACACACCAAGATCAATTATATCTACACCTTTTCAAGAAGGCAGGGCAATAAGGAAGGTGCATGGTTGAATCTCAACAACCAACAGGCAAGAGCCTGAAGCCTGAAGTCCAAACAAAGTGAGTCAAACTTCAGTAAAATGGTGAGTACACTTTTATATCATAAGAAAAATTGTTGCAATGACTAATAGGAATTTTTTGTGATGGAATGAAGATGAAATCAAATAGGTGACAGTTTCAGCTATTGAAGGAGTCCCAAACCAGTCTCAAATTGCATCCTTCAACACTTCCACTCAATGAGAGTGAGAGACCTTGACAACCTCAAGACAGGAAACAATAGAGGAAACATCACACATCAAATAGAGATCAATGTATTCTACAAAAACCATGTAGAAAGGATGAGAATGGATATGTGTAATTTGGGTAGGACAGAAGTAATATTAGGCATACCATGGTTACAAGCACACAACCCAGAGATAAATTGGGGGACAGGGGAAGTAAAAATAACAGGATGCCCACTTCTGTGTAAAAGAAATTTAGTGGTGAAAGAAGATATAGAGCAGAGAAAGAAGATGGGAAAAAGAAGTATAAATGTGGATAAGGCAGATAGAGACAAATGGAAGTAGACAATGGAAGAAAAATTCAATAAAGAAGTTGAAGCAGATAAAGAGAAAGTCAGGAAGATAGTGCCACAGAAATTCCATAAGTAGCTTAAACTATGTGAGAAAGCAGAATCAGAGAGAATGTCAGTGAGGAAACCTTGGTATCATACAATAAGCCTAAGAGAGGATGTCACAAACTTCATTTGGCCATATCTTTATCAATTCTTTGATGTTTTCTATGGTCTTAATGGTTCTGGAAAGCCCTTAAAGAGACCTTTTGATGGATACCAGTCATGTTTCAAGGCAATCAGTATTAACTGAGATATCAGGCAGATCAGTAGATAACTACCATGGTATTGTTTATTAAATTGCCAATATCTTGGAAACCACCATGATCGATGCTTGGCTTTTAGGCATCAGAGAAGCTCACTTCATACTGCTCAGAATGAGCCTAAAATGATGCCAAGGAAATTAATATTCATGGAGATATGAAGTCCTCAATGTCTGCACATGGACTTAATTAATTACCCATAGATAGTCATCTGTTCTTTCTTAGAACAAAGGACAGCCTCCATATGGTTAAGTTATCACTATTTCCAGTACAAAGGCACTACCATATATAGAACAATAGGTAGTAGCATGTGATGATCTGTCCTAGTGCACAGACCATCACTTTTCTGTATATAAGGACTCTCTGTCTGAGGATTAGACCTCAGACTTAACAACTTCTTTTGTTACTGTCTAAACTTTGCATTTTTGAGCTTTTCAAGTATCAACCCAGCAATCACAAATAAGTAAGTGACCTTTTGTGATAGAGGACTTTATACCAAGGAAAGGAAAAACATATATAATGTCAAGAAAAGAAAAAAAGAAGGTCAGAGAATTTGTAGAGGAGCAATTGAGGAAGAGGTATATTAGGTCCTCAAAGTCACCTCAGACTTCTCTAGTCTTCTTTGTAGAAAAGAAAGATAGCAAGAAAAGGATGGTACAGGATTATCAATATCTAAACAAAGGAACAATTAAGGACAATTACCCACTGCCTTTAATTTCAGATCTAATAAACACCATGGGTACTCAAAAGGTATTTACAAAGATAGACTTAAGATGGGGGTATAATAATGTGAGAATAAAAGAGAGAGATAAGTAGAAGACTGTGTTCACAATGCATCTAGGGGTCTATATGTTGGAATTTGGATATCATATGAGCCTGCGCAATGCATGTGACTCCTTATTGTTCTATGTCTAATTGTTTTATGTAGTATAAATAGTCTACCTAGTAATGAAGAATATTGTGTGTTTGCAACAAATTTTCCCTGTTGTTGTGTCAATTGTTTTCTCCCTAAATTCAACACTATAAATCTACTATAATGTTTTTTGGTCTTGTCATGACCTAGTGACCTAGTGTGACCTCAGGCTATCATTGTGACCTTACCCAGTTGCTTACCTCATCAGTTAACCTCCTGATACTCAGATAGAATTATACAGCACTTTTAGGCTCTCATTAACTATGACTAACTCTACTTTACTCCAGGTCACTCTGGAGTGGAAGGGGATTGACAACAAAAGTGAGGAACAACCTTGGCCTCAGCTCGTGCACTGTGCCTTAATCTGCTATTGCGTTGAAGGGGGCAAAAGGGACTATTAGCCTGGCATAAGCTAAAGATGCAGTACCAGGTCCCAATTGCATGCTAAAGAGTTTGTGTAAGGGGATAGCTCTATTTTTACCCTGGAACTGCATAACAACACTTTGGAGTGACCTAAGCCTGTTCAAGTATTACTAAAGTAATACTTAAACACACTAGTATAACTCCGATCATGCTGACCCTGACACAAGAAATGTAAACTTAATATATAATGTAGAATATCCCTTCAGGAGCCTCATCCTAATCTCTGAGGATTCTCCTGGAGTCTTGTGCCCCAGTCGCCCTTACAGCAGATTAGGATCCTTAAAACAGAGCCTTGGACTATCCCAGTGGACAGCCACCCAATAGGTTGCCCTCCCCTGTCATACCCAGCCCTCTGAGAATTCTGCTCCCTAGATGTTGTTGCCTCTAGACACCCCCCAAGACATAGCCGACACCTTAGGATACCTACAACACCATCTCCATGAGCTAACGGAGAGACAAAATGTCTCTGAAAACAACATCAACGCCACCCTGGCAGCCCTGACCACGCAGCTACAGCAGCTTACACAGCTAGTAGCTAATCCCTCCCCTGCCTGTACCATCTCCTCCAGTGTCTCTGCCCCCCACTTCAATGGTGAGATGAACACGTCCCAAGCTCTCTTGTCCTCCAGACTTCAGTGGAGAATGTCACAATAGCCACGCATTTTTGAACTCCTGCTCTCTTTACATCTGCCTGGCCCCAGAGCAGTTCTGCAATGAAGAAGAAAGGATTCTCTGGGCTCTCACGTTCTTCAAAGGAAGTCATGCCACCAAGTGGTCCGAAAATATGTTTTGTCAGGAAGCAGACACTGGTGTTTTCCCTATCCAAACCTGGAGAGATTTTGAGCTTCACTTCTTCCCTGTTAACGTGGAAGCAGATGCAATCAATGCGCTGGAAGGCACTTCCTACCACCAAGGTAGTCGGACAGTAGATGACTATCTGGACAACTTCCAGGCCTTAGTCTCTGACACAGGTTATACAGATTCCTGGACCCTAGTGGTGAAGTTTTGACAAGGTCTCTGGTTAGGCATCCAGAACCAGATTGCCACCATGCCCTATGGATGACCAGCCAATAACGACCCCGATGCATGGTACAGAGCAGCACGAAGGATCAACCAGGCATGCCTCACCAATGAGGCCTTTCAGTCCGTGTTACACTCCACCCCCTCCACACCAACCAAAACCACCTCTGCCTGGCCCCCACCTTTGTCCATGGCAAGACTGCCCTCTGTTCCACCTCTTCCAGTCACTCCGAAACCTTTTCTGCCTGCTCTGTCTATGGGAGTCCCCATGGACGTCGACACAACTCAGAAAGCAAGGCCCCTGCCTCTGCGAGGATGTTACCAATGCAGAAACGCGAACCATCTAGTCTGAGACTGCCCCCACCACATGGACATCCGTCAACACACCTCAGAACAGCAGGAGAAGCTGATTGAAGATTTGTTGGCATTGAAGGATGTAGTTCCGATTGAAGAGTCTTGTCCCCTGGAGGAGGAAGAGGATTTTGCGTAGCGCAGCTGGCGATATGTGCACCCCAGTTGCCAGTAAATAAGTTCACTGTATTGACCATAGAGGACCCCAATACAATTGACAGTGAACTAGTAGATGCACCACCTCTCCTCCTCCTGCCTCCTGCTCCGCTCTGTAAGCTCAAGTGGGAGAGAAGGCTGCCCAAGCTCTTCTCTATCAGCGCCTTGGATGCATGAGGGACTTCCTTACTCCTGCCAGTGGAAATCAGAACTACAGACACAAGCAAACTCCACTCCATCAAGGCCCTCTTGGATAGTGGAGCAACTGGAAGCTTCATCGACAGGGACTTCATCCGTTTGAAAGGAATAAACACTCGGACCCTCTCACATAACATCCTGGTCTTCAATGTCGATGGTTCCCCTAATAAGGCCAAACAGATTTCCGAAGTTGTAGACATACTTCTTCATTACAAGACTCACTCCAAGAGGATGCTCTTAGCCATCTCTGGACTTGGAAAACAGAGTTTGATCTTAGGCTACAACTGGCTTAAGGACCATAACCCCAAGATCGACTGGGAAAAGGAAGAAGTCAAAATGACCTGCTGTCTACTCTGGTGTGAAGAAGGATGTGCCCTACAAAAGGAGCAGACCCACCAGAAGAGGATTGAACTCTGGGCCCTCCAATTGTGTTGTGACGGACCTGCACCCCTGCTCCAAGAAGAGCTAGACCTTGAAGAGACACCTCTGCAAATGCACAGTCCCGATTGGGAGCCTGGAGACCGACTGTTCCTTATATGCCTTTTCCCAGAGCTTACCCAAGTTGACCTCCAGGCCATGGCTACAACCTTCCAACATCTTGCAGAAGGAGCCAGACACAGTAAGGAGATGCTTGCCGCTACCAGTCTGCTGCCTGCCTACGTCACAGAGTTCCAGTCAGTGTTTGCTAAGGAAGACTTTGACATACTGCCTGAGCACCACAAGTGGGATCATACTATCAAACTAATCCCCAGAGTGGAGTCTAAGTCATCGAAGGTCTACCCCCTGTCCCCATTGGAGCAAGCTGAGTTAGATGCCTTCCTGGAGGAAAACCTGCATACTGGACGCATCCAGCCATCCAAGTCCCCCATAGCAGCCCCTGTGTTCTTCATTAAGAAGAAAGATGGTTTGCTCCAGCTGGTCCAAGACTATCATGTGCTAAACGCCATAACCATCAAGCACAGGTACTCCCTCCCTCTCATCTCCCAACTCATCTCCCAACTCCACAGAGCCAGGTACTTCACAAAACTGGATGTCTGCTGGGGTTTCAATAACGTATGCATCAAGCCCGGAGATGAATGAAAAGCAGCCTTCTGCACCAACCATGGCCTCTTTGAACCCCTTGTGATGTTCTTCGGAATGACCAATAGTCCTGCCACCTTCCAAACTATGATGAATGACATCTTAAAAATCCTCATAGCCAAAGAGATTGTAGTAGTGTACTTGGACGACATTCTGATCTTTATGAAGACAAAAGAGGAACACAAACGAGCAGTCCAGAGGGTCTTGGAAATACTGGCGGAACACAAGTTATTCCTCTGCCTGGAGAAGTGCGAGTTCCATCAGAGCCAGATCGAGTACCTCGGACTGGTCATCTTGGAGAACAAGGTCGAGATGGACCTGGTTAAGGTTGCCAGAGTCCGTGAGTGGCCCACCCTGGAGAACCGGACTGACATACAGGCCTTCATAGGCTTCGTTAACTTCTACCGTCGATTTATCCAGGATTTCTCAACCATAGCCAGACCTCTCTTCGACCTTACTCATTCTGACAAGACCTGGAACTGGGATGCCAAGGAACAGAAAGCTTTTGAATGTCTCAAGATGGCAGTGACCACTGCTCTGGTCCTAATATCACCCTAGGACTCAGAACCCTTCCATATCGAGGCTGACAGCTCTGACTTTGCCTCCAGAGCTGTTCTCTCTCAGCAACTGCCTGGAGAGGAGAAATGGCACCCAGTAGCCTTCTACAGCAAATCCCTGTCTCTGGTGGAATGGAACTACAAGATTCATGACAAAGAGATGCTCGCTATCATCCGCGTGCTGGAAGAGTGGAGACACTTTCTGGAAGGAGCCCAGCATCCAGTTGAGATCTGGATGGACCACAAGAACCTGAAGTACTTCATGATGGCTAAGAAACTCAACCATCGCCAGGCTTGTTGGTCCCTGTACTTGGCCCATTTCAACTTCAAGTTGATCTACTGCCCAGGATGTTCCATGGGGAAGCCAGATGCATTATCGCGGAGACTGGACCATGGCAATGGGGCCTCTGACAACAAAGACATGGTCCACCTACAACTGGAGCTCTTTGCAATCCAAGCTCTCAAAGGAGTTCAGCTGGAAGGACCAGAATGTGACATTCTTAGGGAAATTCATCAAGAGAACCAGAAGGACGACCAGAAAGAGCCAGTGGCAAAGGCAGTGAGGGAGCTCTGGCAAGCAGCGGGTAAGACAGTCCACTCCGTGGAATGGTTGGAAGACAGAGGACTACTCCGGTTCAGAGACAAGATTTATGTTCCCCGGAACATGGACTTACGAAGACAAGTAGTCTTCCTGTGTCATGACATGAAGGTTGCTGGGCACCCCGGATGCTGAAAAACACTGGAATTGGTCTCTAGGAACTACTGGTGACCGCAGATGTCTAGGTACATCAGACAGTACGTCAGCATCTGTAACCTCTGCATCAGGACAAAACCGATAAGACAGGCTCCAGTAGACGAATTGCACCCTCTCTGGATCCCGGACTCACAATGGAACATGCTCAGTGTAGACTTTGTTGTGGAACTCCCTCTCTCCTCCAGACACGATGCAGTGATGACAGTAGTGGACTCGGTGTCGAAACGAGCACACTTCATTCCAACACACACAATGGTGACAGTGGAAGGAGCAGCCAGAATTTTCCTGCATCAAGTCTGGAAGCTCCACGACCTTCCGAAGTGCATAGTCTCAGACTGCAGACCTCAGTTCATAGCTCGTTTCACCCAAGAACTTTACCGTCTGCTAGGAATAAAGTTGGCGTCCTCCACGGCCTGGCATCCTTAGACTGACAGACAGATGGAGTGCATCAACCAAGAGTTGGACCAGTACCTCCAGCTATTTGTGAACAAACGGCAAGACAATTGGTACGACCTATTACCCATGGCAGAATTCCAGCACAACAATCATGTCCACTCTACTACCCAACAACCTCCGTTCCTGCTCAACACCAGACGGCTTCCTTGCATGGGCTTTGAACCCTGACAGAACCCTTCCAGTCTAGAGATGGTCAATGGATTCACAGAAAGGATGAGGATGGCAATTGAAGAAGCAAAATCCACAATCCGCAAAGCACAGGATAACATGAAAAGATACTATAACCGATGAAGAACTCTGGCTCCAGTGTTCAACCTGGGTGATAAAGTCTTCCTTGACGCATTGGATATCCAGACTACATGCCCCTCACAGAAACTCTTGCACCAACGACTTGGCCCTTTTGTAGTGGAACAGCAGATCAGACCTATGGCCTATCGCTTAAAACTGCCACACTGGATGAAGCAACTCCATCCAGTGTTCAACATAGTGAAGCTTACTCTGGCCCCAGAAGACCCAATCATAGGACGGAGAACGGAGGACCACCCACTGCCCATAGTCATCGACAGAGAAGCGGAGTGGGAAGTAGAGGATGTAAGGGCGACTGGGCACAAGACTCCAGGAGAATCCTCAGTTAATATTACAGTTAGTGTTTATGATACAACTCACCTCCAGGAGAATCCTCAGAGAATAGGATGAGGCTCCTGGAGGGATA
>Ga0153963_1000119_pt1 | contig 11443 bp, 10 predicted proteins | sample TSFL047MetaG_FD_104692 | JGI IMG/M metagenome (GOLD analysis project Ga0153963, IMG submission 104692) | Attine ant fungus gardens microbial communities from Florida, USA - TSFL047 MetaG | ecosystem: Host-associated > Fungi > Mycelium > Unclassified | place: USA: Florida, Withalacochee...
CAGGTTTGGCAATAAACCGCTTGAAGAGATCATTAATCTCCTGATCTGAAGCGCGTAGTTTAGGCCCAGTATGATACCATCCTATCATTCTTTCCCTAGCTGGAATACATCATCCAATCCAACATTTTGTATTCAGAGTTGAAAAAGACTCACCATTCACCTTCTTGAACATCTCGTACATCCCTTCAATATAAATATGGTCCAAAAACCATGTTTTACTATCTTTTTCATCCTCCTCGAAAGGAATGCCGAAAGAATTGGCGACGTTGATCGTCTTTCCATTGTCTTGTCCTAGAAGAACACCAACAACTCTTTTGTGTGAATTTCGGGACACTAATCTGGCATGGTGATCTGTCACAGATAGGAGGACGAGAGGGTGAACGACTGATTCACACGATCATGAATAGTGAAATCGCAAGAGAGCAAGAAACGAGATTTGGAAAATAATTAAGCGTATAACACATCCTTGACGTTGCAGAAGGGACGTACTGACGGTGGTACTTGCGAGTGCTGTCAGCTTGAAATTTGATGAGCTTTAATGCTCATGGGAACAATAGGTCAAGTAATAGATTTACCTGTTCTGTTGTCGTTGCGACCATATCCACAACTGGAGAAAGGCGAATGAAATTGATCTGCTAATGAGTGTTCGCGCTTCCTGGACGCGTGTTGTGTTTGTTCCTGTTGTTTTGCTTTTATCTTTCATATTTGATCCTAGACTGCGAAAAAAATACCACATATGTTTTATTGTCCTCCCTTCCCTTGACCTACCTCCTACTGAGTGATAGGATAACGAACGGGTAAACATCAAGCTATACTTAGTATTTCTAGCAGGGCACAGTTACCCGTGGGATCAGAGAGTCACAGGACAGCCTCTGAGAAAAGAACTTTTTGGTGGTCTCTGTGACCATAACGCTGTCAGCACTGCTCAAGCACTGGTCTCTCTGATGTTATCTCCACAGGACAAGAAATGTATAACTTGGGCACTCGACCTTCCTGTTGTTGTCATAAGCCGCCCCCCCCCATCATGAATCCTATCTCGACATCTGAATCGCAAACAGCCACTCTCCTACAAAATGATGAAGAACACGATTCACGCAGCACCACACCCGAACCACGGCTCGTCGTCGGCAAAAAGACTATAGTCAATTTTCGCATCCGTTTCTTCCTATTTTGCTTGATTGAAGCCGGTTTCATCATATTAGCCGCTGTGTGCTTAGCCAGACCATTACCCCTCACGCTCGGACTCAGCGACTCGAGAATTAAGAGTGGCCTCACTGTCATCTTCATCGTATGGCATAATTTGGCAGTTTTTGCTGGTGGAAACATCATTATCGATGCTTTCAGTCGAGAGTGGTCTGTTCAACCAGAACATTTGGTTCCTGGGACCACTGACATGGTGTCAACTATTGGCTCGGGATTGCTCGAGCGTACCTCACATTGTCTTTCAAAGCATGCCAGTAGCACATTCAGGCTTGCTTTCCTAGCCTCACTGTCCCTTATGGTGCTTGGCCAGCTTGCACCTGGGACAATGAGCACTACGATGATCACCGCTTTGATCACTGTTCAAGTTGGTCAACAGATCTCTGCTGTGAACAGTGCCGATGAGATCGCTCAACTCCTTGATTCCGCAACACGTGCCACGCTCATCATTAAACAAGAAAAAATTGGTCTTACTCAATTCGGGTTCAGGCTTCCCGCAAACACAATGATGTCTTTACCGCCCTCTAACGAATCCCACAGAACCCCAGAGTATAATACTGACATCGCCGAATTTCGCTATAACTGTCGTTGGGAAGCCCCGTCCATTGTCAGCGAAACAGACCTATTCATTTCTGCTGCAGGGCAAATCTGGAGTACTGATCTCATTCTTGGTGGTCAGGGTCGGACAAGGGCAGGTATGCTCCATGATAGGTAAAATCATGGGATTTTCTGACAATACCACATTTTTTCAGGCTCGGGTATTAGTCCCCTCTCTCTTATCGACTATGATACCATGATGAACACAGGCACTAGCGCTTACCTATTCTTCGGGGGAAATTCCTCTTTTCACGACAACACTATGTCTCCAGCAGCACGATTTGCAATTAATCTTGATAATTTACCTATCACCTTCGTAGAACAAGGTGTTGGCGTCATCAGAGGGCCGGATATTCGGCTTGTTGGTCCTCTTGCCACTGTCCTTTTGTGCGACCCACAGCCTAAAATATCTGGTGGCCATGTTCGTCTAGAAAATGATGGGACCGTCAATATCACATCTTCGGGACAACCACCTGATGGCAGTTTCCCCTCCACTACAGCAAACCTTATTTTCTCGAATGCATTGCAGGATGCACTTGCTGAACTTGAAGTTCTCGAGGTAGCCAACGTGGTCAACAATATCGCTGCAGATACGTTTATGGCTGCTGATGGGGACACTGAGCAGGACATAGCACTTTTGGATATCCCATCCATCAATAAGAACATGGACAACTTAATGAGCTCTGCAGCCAAAGCTTTCATCGACGGGTACCGCAAGGTTGGATCCACTAATGTTACTTTTGACTTAGTGTCTGTTCCCGGTTTGGGAGAGGGACAGCAGCTGGCTTTGACAACATCCAAAGAGTTGTTTATTGTTACAGTTGTGTTAGATGTGATCACCACTGCTTTATTATTCACTCTTGTGCGGTCTGCACCAACCTGGAAGGGATATCCGTTCAATCTCACAAGCGTCTTCCGACTCCTTTCAGAGGGTCATACTAAAGAGAGGTGAGGTTGCTAAAACAGGGTTTCGAGCACAATGGCATCAGTCTGTTGTAGACCTGCAGATCCTAGATTATATTGGTCTCTATGCCTGTAGTCATTTTCTCTGACTTTGTTCTGATTCATTACATTTTCTTTCACAAAAACTGGGACTGAGGGTTGGGATATAGACATAGACTTGATATAATTTGTCAAGGTTTGGAGTATTGTGGTCTTGATAATAGGACAGTTGTAGAGACAAACAAGATCAATAGAAGAAATAGTGGAAATGTAACCTGTAGTATGGGGTATTTGGCTTATTACCATAATAAGAGATCTTTTATACATCTGTAGGATAGTAGTATGTGTTATGACCTTAAGACTGAACTCAGATTTCAACTCTAGCAAAAGAGCTTAGAAAATGATACAATTTGCAAAGCAAAAGGATACAAGTGTAAGACTTTAGCCAAGATGACTTAAATCCACTCCAAGTCCAAGTTGACAAGGAGAACTCAATAGAGTCCTCATCTATTTCCTATACACTACTTATACAACTACTACATGGTCTGTACACTATATTCCCACACTCATCATGTGACTTAATTTATGTGACTGTGACACTTATGATATCTATTTTTCCATGTGACTGTGACTGTGTGACATGTGTCACTTTCCTACACTCCTTCCTAAGTAGTAAGTCTGTTATATTCCAGAAATATAATAATTATGTAATTTATTTCTCCTAATAATTCTCCTAAAATTAATAATAGTAGGATAGCATAGTAGACTACTCTCCTTCTATTCTGGACTTCCTATAAGTACTGTGTAGTTACAGTGTAATTCCTCAGTTTATAAATTAATGTCATCTGTGTCACAAACTTTATTCGGTCATATTTCCACCAATTCTTTGACGATTCCCATGGTCTCAAAGCCAGCTTAAAGCCCTTAAGAAGACCTTTCGATCGATACCAGTCATATCTTGAGGCGATCAATAATGGCCAAGATATTAGGCAGATCAACTGGTAACCACCATAGTACTGTTTATTAAATCGCCAATATCTCGGAAACTGCCACGATCTATGCTTCTATTTTAGGCATCAGAAAAGCCCTCTTTATACTGCTCAGAATGAGCCTAAAACAGCGCCGAGGCAATTAATATTAGTGGAGATATGAAGACCTCAATGTTTGTACATGGATTTCATTAATTACCTATAGATAGTCATCTGTCCTTTTCTTAGAACAAAGGACAGCCTCCATAAGGTTAAGTTATCGCATTTTCAAGTACAAAGGCACTACCATATATAAAGCAATAGGTAGTAGCATGTGATGCTCTGTCCTAGTACACAGACCATTACTTTTCTGTATTTAAGGACTCATAGTCTGAGGATTAGACCTCAGACTTAACAACATCTCTTGTCACTGTCTAAACTCTGCTCACTAAGCACTTTTGAATATCCACTCATCAATCACAAATCAAGTAAGTGACTATTTGTGATAAGTAGCATGTGATGATCTGTGTTATGAACATTAAGTGGGACTACAACTATTATCAGCCATGGTCTAATAATGAGTGGTTAGTAGATGAGATGTTGGCAATGTTAGACGAAGACGTGACAATGCAGTAATGCATCACATGTCTGAAAACTCTCAAAGGATATCTGGACTCATAGTATGGACAGGACTCTTCAGAGAAATCTCGGACTATTTTTCTTTCTATCTTTGGACCGTACTAAATGGGACGACATTAGACTAACCTATTAATAGACACTGACTCAACTTGTCACTCTCATTGCTTCTGTCACTGGACTGTCACTTAACTAGTCACTCTTAGTTACAAGTATTGTTACTACCTTGTAACATAGTCACAACACCTAGTTAGGATAAATACAGACCAGAAAGAGAAGGGAACGGCAAGTTCTCTCTTTCTGTATTCCCTTTGTAAAATCTTACTCTGAGGAATCAGTACTCTTACTTGTCTTAGGACAACCTCAAGGGTGCTACTCAAAGTCTCGTTGACATCTCTCCTCCGGTATAACTTCACTGAAAACCTTAACTGGATCCTCTGTCGAGGAGCGTGAAGATATCAAGTGTTAGATATAAGCTTCAAGTTGAAACGCATATTCAACTGTGAGGTTTAGAGTCTTAACAATCTGTCCTAGTGCACAGACCATCACTTTCATGTATATAAGGACTCATAGTCTGAGGATTAGACCTCAGACTTAACAACATCTTTTGTTACTTATCTAACTTCGCATTTTTGAACTCTTTGAAGTATCAAAGCACCCATCACAAATAGTAAGTGACCATTTGTGATAATCTGGTCCTAACACTCTTTTTGTCCACTCTGGTATTACGCCGCTAGAGAATTTTCTGCGGAAATGTAGCATGGGATACATATTATACCCCTGGATTTCACTATTAGTAATCCACTCTAGAGACTTCCTACAAGCCCCAGACATAATCTAGACCCAAGATTAGGTACTTCTCTTAAGTAGTGACCAAGCTATCACATGCTAGAATAGCATATACCTCGGGAGGCAAGACTGATGAGCTAGCATCAGGTTTCTCAGATACAGACTATCAATGTTAAAGCTCTAGAAATCAGAGGCTCAGAAATATCTTTGGAATATGAGATAATTTCAATCTAGAGCGGACTTAGACTAATATGACATCAAAACAGCAGATCAAAAGTCTATCAGTGACTAGTGATCCCATCACTGCTAGACTCAGTCAAGAAACGGATACACCGCTGGATGACGATCGTATCGCTGATGCTAGGACTCACTGTCATGTGTTTCTAGACTGTATTCGGAGTAGAAGGAAGCCGGTTCAGGGTTCAGAGAACAATAGGCAGGGGTAAAGTATGGAGGTGGAGCAGGATCACATGATCATGTCCAGGAGGTATAGAGGACAGGAAGGTGACAGCTGTCATAGCTGCATGGTGGTGTCATAGAGGAGAGACATGAGGGAGAGTGGTAGAATAGAGAGTTTCCTTTTCTATTTCTTTTTAATTGAGTCTCTAACATTTGTAAGATTCTAATATATTTCTCAGAGTGGAGATTGATGGGAGAGCCTTCTTGGCTCTTGCCTTCATCTCAGAAGCTCTTGAGGTTGTAAATACAATTCTCTTGAGTGTGTAAGAGGTGATCTTGGTGAGAGGTTGAGTTGGTAAATGTTTTCTACCATATACCCTACTCTTTCATGAGACAAAACGCAATGGTCGCTCGGGCAACCTTCTATGGAGTAGCAGGCCTGAAAAGCCTGGCTAATCATTGACTCAGATTGTATCACACCCATAAGGTTTGGTGTGGGGGTGTGGATGAGGGCTTAATTGAGTGTGGTAAGGCCCATGAGTGGTTTACTGACTATTCTACTAGTGAGCTTGTTACAGTGTGTAAAGGTAGACATCTTAGGGACACCATGCAAATAGGATCTAGATTGAGCTCCCATCATTCCTTCTATACTTAGATTCCAAATAAGCTGTGTATTCACTTTTTAATTTCTTTCTGATACCCCCATTTCCTCTTTCTCCCCATGAACCCTTTAGCATACAATTGAGAACTGTCCCCACCTTTCCTACTTGCTTGTTACAGTAAACATCTCTTTTGCTTCTTTCACCAGATTCCTAGTTCACTTCCTTAAGGACCTCTTCTCTGACGACTTTCCTCCACTCTGAAATACACAACCACCTCATGACCAGAGACTGGGGCGCAACACATAAGTTGAAGCCAAGGTCGTTCATTAAGTTGTATTCCACTCTGATGTCATTCCTCTCGGCCGGAGTCTTTTTTTGGGGTTTACACTATCGCTAAGTAATATCCTTCTCCGATGTAGTACATTACTCCGTTCCAGAGTTAATTCCTATCTATTACTCTGTCCCTTCGTCTGTTAGGGAACCACTCAGAGGCAATTACCCTTAAGCTAATGGAGAGTCCCGGAAGCTAGTTTGAGATTCAAGTGGGGATATATCTATACACACTTACTAGTATATATATTACACTAGATAGTCAGGCACACACTACTATGGCAACCGATCTATAATCACAGAATGTCCTAGAACAACTAATAATAGGCATCGCACCGCATGACACAGACAGGAGAAGTTGGAAATGATGGGAACGTGATACACGATCTATCGCTGGTCCATTAATAGATCAGACCCTCAGAACTTACTAAGCGTCACCCTAGATGTCCTCTTACATCGTCCTCCGAAATTCCATTCTTAACAAAGTCCAAAAAAAAAAAGTAAATAATGACTTAGCTATTTTGCCAAGTCATGATAACAAGATCAACATAAGAATATGGCAAGGTGCTTACAAGCCATGATATTATACCTTAATAATGAGTTCCCTCATCTGTTAAGACTCTAGACCACAAGGTGAATATATACTTTAGCCTTGTGTCATATGACGGAAAATACCCATTTAATAATATAATTTCTTTGAAATTTTATATTATTACTAATTTTTTGCTCCTAAACTCCTGTTATCTACTCCTATAAGATCACAATATAGACTAGTTACTTGTACTCCTCCTATTCCAGACTTAGTATAAATACTCCAGTAGTTACATCCTAGTTCCTTAGTTCATAGATTAAAGTCATTTATGTCTTCTACTTGTTCTATCCTCACTCTTATCAATCTATACTACTCCTCTTCTGAACTCCTGGCAACAATTCCGTCCTCCTGAAATACACAATCACACACGTGACAGCAGATCGAGGCACAGTACACAAGCTGAGGCCAAGGTTGTTCCCCCATTTTTGTTGTCAAATCCCTTTGACTCTGGAGTAATCCCACTCCACTCTGGTGTTACGTCACAGACATATTTTCTGCAGAAATATACTAGGAAAGGCCCTTATACTTCTGTTTTTCACTTCTGAGTCCACTCCAGAGTCCTTCTATGAGCCCTAGGAATAATCTAGAACCAGGAGCTTATATTCCTAGAAAGCAGTCATATAGATATTATATGCTAGAATGGCATATTACAGAAAGGAGCAATACTAATGGACCAGCATTAGGTTTGTCAGAGGCAGACCATCAAGGTCTAAGGTTCCAGGATTCAGGAGTTTTGGGGTATCTTTGCAATGTGGTATAATTTCAATCTAGAGTGAACACAGGCTAACGAGATATCAACTTACAGATCAAAAGGTCTATCAGTAACATGCGATCCCATCACTATTGGGCTCACCCAAGTTGTGGATGTCCCCTAGACAGACTACCACCTTGACTATCTTCACTTCTGATGAAATCAGTTTCTAGATTGTGTTCAGAACAGGAAGTAGCCAGTTAGAAGAATAGAAGAGGTTAATAGCGGATAGCACATGGAAGTGGAGCAAGATCACATGGGTGTGTCTGATGGATATGGTGTTATCACTAAGTCTTGACAACTCAAGGATCACTTCGAGATGAGTGTTTAGGAAGAACTCGATGGAGTTCTCCATTGGATTTTGTAAGGGCGACTGGGGCACAAACTCTAGGAGAATCCTCAGTTAATATTACAGTTAGTGGTTATGATACAACTCACCTCCAGGAGAATCCTCAGAGAATAGAATGAGGCTCCTAGAGGGATCTTCTACATTATATACATCTCTCAGTGTCAGGGTTCACAGGATCGGAGCTAAACTAGTGTGTTTAAGTATTACTAGCTAAAGTAGCTCCAGAGCATTGTCATGTTGTTCAGGGGTAGGAATGGAGGTGTCCCCTTACATTCACCCCCCCTTCAAGATTGCTACGTCTCGAAGCAATGGACTCGGAGTGAAAGATACTGTCGAACTCTATGCATCAGATGTGTCTCGGAGCTCCTGGGTGTTTGCGGTGGAACTGCGCTGTGAGTTCTGGCATAGAGACTTCGGAAGCGAACTCCCAGGAGTTGTGTTCACGGCCGTATCCTTTCCACTTGATGAGGTACTGGAATCTTCTCCGATGCCAATGGCTGTCGAGTATCTCCTCTACTTCCCACTCCGGTTCTCTGTCGATGACTATGGGCAGTGGGTGACCTTTTGTTTTCCGGCCTGCGATTGGATTGTCCGGGGCCGGAGTAAGCTTCACTACGTTAAACACTGGATGGAGTTGCTTCATCCAGTGGCAGTCTTAAGCGGTAGGCCATAGGTCCGATCTGCCGTTCTAGTACAAAGAGGCCAAGCCATCGGTGCGAGAGTTTCTGTGAGGGGCACTGTCAGAGAGCCAAACTCCGTGCCGGAATTAAGCCAACTGCTCTTTGTTCAGCATTAGACAAAGAGAACTTGATAGAGTTTTCATTAGATTTTCTACACTACTTATACAATTACTACATGGTCTGTGCACTTATTTTCCCACACCTATCATGTGACCTGACGCTGTGACTGTGTGACACTTGTGACGTGACACTTTCCTACACTTCCTTCTGTGTAGTAAGTCCAAGATAAAAGAAAAGAAAAGAAAAGGAAAAGAAAAGAAATATAGATAATGACTTAGCCGTTTTGCCAAGTCATGACAGGCGCGTAGTTCGGATATCCGATGCGTCAAGGAAGACTTTGTCGCCAGGTTTGAACACCGGAGCTGGAGTTCTTCGTCGGTCGTAATACCTCTTCATGTCGTTCTGTGCCTTGCAGATCACGGATTTGGCCTCATCGATTGCAGTCCTCATCCTCTTCATGAACTTGTTGACTGTCTCTAGACCAGAGGGGTTCTGTCGGGGTTCAAATCCCATGCGAGAAAGTCTTCCGGTGTCGAGCAGGAATAGAGGCTGTTGGGTGGTGGAGTGGACATGGTTGTTGTGCTGGAACTCTGCTATGGAGAGGAGGTCGTACCAGTCGTCCTACTGTTTGTTCACAAAGAGCCGGAGGTACTGATCTAACTCTTGATTGACGCGCTCCGTCTGTCTGTCGGTTTGAGGGTGCCATGCTGTGAAAGACGCCAACTTTATCCCTAGTAAGCGATAGAGTTCTCTGGTGAAATGCACTATGAATTGAGGTCCGCGGTCCGAGATTACACACTTTGGAAGGCCGTGGAGCTTTCAGACTTGATGTAAGAAGAGCCTGGCTGCTCCTTCCACTGTCACTGTCGTATGCGTCAGAATGAAGTGCACTTGTTTCGACACTGAGTCTACCACCGTCATCACTGCATCATGACCGGAGGAGAGGGGGAGTTCCACTACGAAGTCCACACTAAGCGTGTCCCATCACAAGTCTGGGATCCAGAGAGGGTGTAATTCGCCTACCGGAGCCTGCCTTATCGGTTTCGTCCTAATGCAGAGGTCACAGATGCTAACATACTGTCCAATGTACCTAGACATTTGAGGCCACCAGTAATCCCTAGAGACTGACTCCAGTGTTTTCCAGTGTCCAGGGTATCCAGGGACCTTTATGTCATGGCACAACGAGACTACTTGCCTCCGTAAGTCTGGATTCTGGGGAACATAGATCTTGTCTCTGAAGCGGAGTAGTCCTTCGTTTTCCCACCATTCTGCAGAGCAGACCGTCTTACTTGATGCTTGCCAGAGTTCCTTTGCTGCCTTTGCCACTGGTTCTTCCTGGTCTCCCTTCTGGTTCCCTTGATGAATTTCTCTTAGGATATCTTTCTCTGGTCCCTCCAGCTGAACTCCTTCGAGAGCTCGGATTGCCAAGAGCTCCAGTCGTAACAGGACCACATCTTTGTTGTCAGAGGCTCCGTTGCCATGGTCCAGCCTCCGCGATAATGTGTCCAGCTTCCCCATGCAGCGTCCTGGGCGGTGGACCAGTCTGAAGTCGAAGCGGGCTAAGTACAGAGACCAACGGGCTTGATGACGGTTGAGTTTCTTGGCCGTCATGAAGTACTCCAGGTTCTTGTGGTCTGTCCAGATCTCCACTGGGTATCGGGCTCCTTCCAGGAAATGCCTCTACTCTTTCAATGCGCAGATGATAGCGAGCATCTCTTTGTCGTGGATCTTGTAGTTCCGTTCCACTAGAGACAGGGATTTGCTGTAGAAGGCCACTGGGTGCCATTTCTCCTCTCCAGGTAGTTGCTGAGAGAGGACAGCTCCGGAGGTGAAGTCGGAGCTGTCAGCTTTGATGCAGAAGGGTTCTGAATCTTAAGGCGACACCAGGACTGGATGAAGCGACGGTAGAAGTTGACGAAGCCTATAAAAGCCTGTACATCAGTCCGGTTTTCCAGGATGGGCCAATCGTGGACTCTGGCAACCTTAATAGGGTCCATCTCGACCTTGTTCTCTGAGATGACCAGTCCGAGGTACTCAATCTGCTTCTGATGGAACTCGCACTTCTCCGGGCAGAGAAATAACTTGTGTTCTGCCAGTACTTCCAAGACCCTCTGGACCGCTTGTTCGTGTTCCTCCTCCATCTGTGTAAAGATCAGAATGTCGTCCAAGTACACTACCACGATCCCTTCAGCTATGAGGGTCCTGAAGATGTCGTTCATCATAGTTTGGAAGGTGGTGGGACTGTTGGTCATTCCGAAGAATATCACGAGGGGTTCGAAGAGGCCGCGATTGGTACGGAAGGCCGCCTTCCATTCGTCTCCGGGCTTGATACGTACATTATTGAAACCCCAGCGGACGTCAAGCTTTGTGAAGTACTTGGCTCCGTGGAGTTGGGAGACGAGTTCGGAGATGAGGGGGAAGGGGTACCTGTTCTTGACGGTGTTACGCCGCTAGAGAATTTTCTGCGGAAATGTAGCATGGGATACATTTTATACCCCTGAATTTCATTATTGGAATTCACTCTAGAGACTTCCTACAAGCCCCAGAC
>Ga0153963_1000120_pt1 | contig 11387 bp, 9 predicted proteins | sample TSFL047MetaG_FD_104692 | JGI IMG/M metagenome (GOLD analysis project Ga0153963, IMG submission 104692) | Attine ant fungus gardens microbial communities from Florida, USA - TSFL047 MetaG | ecosystem: Host-associated > Fungi > Mycelium > Unclassified | place: USA: Florida, Withalacochee...
GGTATACATAGCACAGTCAGCTCATATTAGTTTTGGCATTGTTACTGTATTTTTCTCCTTTCAGTGAACAATAGCTGGTCACAAAGGTCAGACTAGAACAGTTACAGCTCCATCATACTCTTGGAATATTTTTGTGATTTTTCCTGATTTTTCCTGATTTTTTATGAATTTATTTGACATTTTGATAACTTTTTCTAGTATGAAGCCCAGTAATAGCTAATAATAGAAGATCTGTGCTCCAGTCTAACCAAAAGTGGTTATCTGTGCTCCAGACTAGCCAAAAAAGGAAATTCTGCACTTTATCCCAGTTAAAAATAAAAAATATTATCTTTGGCCAAGTTAAAAATAGAAATTCTGTGCTCCGGCCTAACCAAATAGGGATATCTGTGCTCTGGGTGGGATCAAAATAGAAAATGCCATTTCTGTTCCAGCTAAAAATAGCAAATCTGTGCTCCGGCCAGTTAAAAATAGAAAATCTGTGCTCCAGCAGTCTGTTACTCACCAGAGGACAGCTGCCCTCTGACATAGCATACTACTAGAACACAAAAGAAGCAATAGAAGAGTTTGAAAAGGAATATCGACGAGACATGGAAGACATAGCAAGACAAGAACGCAAGGAAGGAACGTTTAGAAGAGGAGAATTGCCAAGGAGATTTACAGTAAGAAAACTGTTCAGATGGTTGGATAAAAGGTACAACCAAGGATATTGGGGAAGGCTGGAAAGGAATTGGAGACAGTGGAAAGGAAAGCAATCAGGAGAAAGAAAAATGGAAACAATTGTAGAGGAAAAAGAAATCAAGGAAGAAAATTCAAGAGTTAGAGAGTGGACAGAAGAAGAAGATAATGAGATGAGCAACATGATAGACCCATGCTATGAGTTATAGGAAATTCCTCAGGATGAGGAAACTTAAGAGGGGGGTAGTGTCATGACTTGGCAAAATGGCTAAGTCATTATTTATATTTCTTTTCTTTTCTTTTTCTTTTCTTTTATCTTGGACTTACTACACAGAAGGAAGTGTGAAAAAGTGTCATGTCACAAGTGTAACACAGTCACAGTCACATGATAGGTCACATGATAGGCATGAGAAAGAAGTGCACAGACTATGTAGTAGTTGTATAAGTAGTATAGAGAATCTAACAGGAACTCTATTGAGTTCTCTTTGTCAATCGCTGAACAAAGAGCAGTTGGCTTTATTCCAGCTTGGAGTTTAGCTTTCTTACACTAACCCACAGTCTGTGACTTGACCTGAATAATATTGCAAGTAGAAATGCTAGGTCGAATGGTTAATGCTGCAGAATGAGAAAATTTTCTCATATACTTGACATCCTCTGTACATGTCGCCAACTCTAGAGGAATGCTATCATGAGTAACTGCCAAGGATATTTCATGAAGACAAAAGTACTCACACTTGGTGTTTGCACATGACAGAGAATGATTCACTGGTCTTGAGAGGGAAATGGTGTACGTGTTTTATATGTGCATGCCTAGTACAAATCAGCCACTTCGATTTATTTAGAGAAGGCCCACAAGGGTTCTTCCAAAACTCTGACAATTCTGTAAGAAGAAACAGTGTCAACCTGTCTCAGAAAGGTAATATATTGGTAGGTGTGGTAAAGACTGGGTCAAGGAGCTGTAATGGTTTGGTTCTAATATCTGAGGACACAGCAAAGTAGCTTAAGCATAGATACATGCAGTGATCTGTGATCTCGTTGATGGTGCAGGCAATCCATTATCCTAGAAAAGAACTGGGTGGTCCTTACATCATACAATCTGAAAAAAGCATCAGCTGTCATGTAGTGAAACTGGGAGCAGGATATTAGGATCCACCTAATCCCTTTTCACAGCAAGACCGACAAGGCCAAAAAGAATTGAACATCAAGGCTTGTCACACCAAGTCACTGCCCTTGCCAAATTTACGACTGCTCCCACTGTGTGCTCCATTCATGACTTGCTGACAATTTGCTACTGAAAAAGCATTTGTTCAACTTAGTCAGAAGCCCAACATTATCTAGCCTCTCTCCCAATCTTGAAGAAACAGTGTGGTGGTGTGAAAAGTCATTGTAAATTCTGCACAGCTCACCCAAATAGAACACATAGTTCCCCATATTTTAATGAGAACCTTGTGATTAACTTGTGATGTTGGAATGACAACATCTGCAGCATCTGAAGTATCATCTCCTATAAATGGTGACTTTTTTGTCATTTGTCACGGCCACTGAAGATGATGATATCAAAGGATGAATAATGAGGACAGCTGAACAAGTCAACTGACCACAAAAGGTATTCCATTACTCTCACAAGTCATGAAATTGCTAGTCTATACTGGAGACCACTTGCCTCAGATTATATCACTGATCTTTGGTACATCATGGGGATTGAATGGCTTTGGAAACATAGTGCACAAATTAGTGGAACAGAGATAAATGTGAGGGAAATTCTGGTATTTAATCAAACTTCATTGGTTTGGTAATATTAGACTTGCTGGTTTTCATGATGTAGAAAATAGAGTTACAGGCTGGTTTGGACTTGGAAGAATTTATTCCTTTGCAAACCAGTGAAGTAGGTAGAACTAGTTGTTGGAATTTCGAGTCGACGTCATGATCTGACTGAAGGTTCAAGAATGTTTCTTTTCTCAGTATATAAGACTGATAATTTTTGTACTCACTGGTTTGCAACGGAATATGCTATTCCAAGTCAAACCAATTTGCGATTCCGTCTTCACAACACTAATTTCCAAATTTATATACTAAAAAAATGTTCTTGAGCCTCTGGATCTAGATATTCCAACATTTCAATGCGGGCTCTGCGACAGATGGCTCGGCTGATGCAGATCACATTTCACCAGAGTTGATCGGTCAGTGGTTTATTGTAATTCGGATGACAGGAACGATGTTGCACTCATTGTTTGAACGTCATCGCGAAAGTTATCGGATCAAACGGGATCTAATTAAGTAATCCATGACTGTTGAACGTTAATCCGTAGCAATTGGGCACCACTAACAAGATTTTACGCAAGGCTGGATGCACGCTTGCTGATGAACTACCATGGTCTTAATATCATTCAAAGGAGTACCGCAGATTATTACGCGCTTTAAGTAGATACGCTGCAAGACCTGTACGTCCCTTGGTGTCTGTTTTCTCGCAGATCTACAAGATGTTTTGGGTTGGAATTTCAGCTGCGTTCAGGCTTGTCAACAGACTGGACAGGTTGATGGTTAAAGCTAAGGATAAAATGGGAGAGCAGTATCACATACATGGTATTGGATTGGTCTCAACTCGGAGGACCAGTGATGCAAAGGAGCGAGAATGTATCTAGGTTGTAACGTGTTGTGCGTTGAAACAACAAACCCTGTCTCTTCAAGTAACATTCCATAGGTTGCTGATCGAGAAGAGCGACGGCTTATGAGACTTGTGGTATGTGTCGGTAATCAAAAACCTCATTCTTTTTTATATAGGATCTGGCGATTTATCACTCTTCATGCAAACTATCATTGATGGAGTGGTCAGTCCAGCTAATAGTGTCATTTGGTCTTCCGAACGCCGCCATAGCAAAGTCACATACTTCATCATTTTTTTTGTATTCGGCATTTCTATTCCACGACAAGTAGTCTAGTACTAAGACGCGGAGGGCTAAACAGAGCCCGATGTCTGGGGTGTGTCTACAGGAGTAAGAAGTAAGGTGTAGGCGGAGTTTGCTGGTAGATGGGAGGAGTGGGAGTGTTAATCGGGGGTGTTATTGTCTGCAGTAGAGAAAATGGAAAATGTGAGCGATAGGTTGTGTGGTGTCATGGGGTGCTCAGCTTCGAGTCTCTTTGGTAGCCTGTTACATGCTTCATCACTCACATCCTCAGGGTGACATTGCTTTTCAACTTGAAGATATTTGTAGTATCTAGACATGGTTTGGTCAGACTGGATTTTGTTTTTCTATGATGTCTCGGAAAGAACGGAGAGGCGATGCAACAAGTATATCAATCTATTGGATCGAGACTGTGAGAATGAGGGTGGGCCAAACAAGAACGAAGAACTCCTGTGACGTGAGGAGGAAGGCCGAGGTATTGAGCTCATTGGGAACTGAGGGTTAGGAGGAGGAATAGAATCCATGGTAGCGTCCTGATACTTGTTTCAATCGGGAGAAAAGAACATTTGTGCTATATTTCCCTCATGATGCAAACTGCGCTTTCCGACGGCTTGAGTCCGATGACTATTTTAACAGATAGATACATTGTCCTACCGCAGCCTTTGTCTCAGCCAGGAATCTACCATTTCCGAATCATGTTCTTTCAAAATTGGTGCTCCTGCTTCACCAGGCCACTGGATGTCTGTATTCCGTTCTGCAGGGTAACAAACTTCTCCTGCTTTCCCTGCCCAGTCAAAATCAATGACCTTGAGGTCCACACATTTCTCATTCGTTCGAATCATGATGTTGTTAGTTCGAAGATCCCCGTGAACATAATCCTTGGTATCGAGCATTTTAAGAATGCCTTCAACAGCCTCTTGCAATTGAGTAGGATCCACAGCTGCAGTATCGGACTCGAAAAATTGGTATAGTGTTTGCCAAGTGGGTGGGTCGAGGTACTCCATAACATATGCAGTGGGTGCACCGTCTGCCTCTGCATAGCCATACAGCTTGGGAGCTAACCTATTATCTGCCATATGCTTGTGGACATCTCGTGAATAGGAGCGAGGGACGAGCTTGACAAGGACTTGAAGGCCGGGGATGGAAGGAGACTTGAGGGTGGCAAGAAACAGTCGCTGGTACCCATCGTTGGGCCTCGACACAAACGTCAGAGTCCCTTCTTCACCTGCTGGTTCGAGTAATGTGCATGAGGTATAAATGCGAGGGGTCGAGGGTGCAAATGAAATTTTAGGAGGTTCAGTCACGAGCCTGCAAGCAACACTGTGAGTGGCGGAGGTGGAATCACATTCTCATCGTGTCCTCACCGTCGCAAAAATGATATTCCCCTGACTAACCCCCACAACAGTGTTGCTACTTCTGCTTGACGAGTCCGGGTGTGATCGTTGAGCATAAAAACAGGTTTGGCAAGTGGTTCGACAACTGGTTTGTAACCGTCATAGAACCCACCACATACAAACAACATAGGCCCTGGGCAAGATCATGTCAACAGATGCAAGGATGAGTGAACAACACTGTACCCATAAGACAGATCAAGAAACATGGTGCTCCGTGAGCGAGATAGTTGTTGGCATTGGGATCTTTCTCGATGGAGCTAGTGAGGACTCCCACAACCAGGTCGTAACACCGAGCAATTTGCATGTATGCATCATGCCCTCCAAGTCCGAATTCCAGCTTATCCTCGCGGAGGACTATTGGTATATTGGCTTCTCGAATACACCGGTCGATCTTGCCATAATGTGAGGCCGGATGGGGTTGAAACTTGCATTCCGCCTCTCCCTTCTCGATAATGTCATCTACACATTCATCGAAAACTTCCCCGCGTTCTGCTTCATTCTTGAAAGCTTCTCCCATTCTCATACAAAGCTTCGAGGCAGCAATCTGAGCTGCGACAGTTTCAGTCGTCGTTGGAAGGGGTCTGGACGTTTCGTGCTGGAACTGGCGGAAGACATGATGGAGTGTGGTCAGTGGAAGACCTCTTGCATTAGGAGGACGAAGACAGAGGATGGGAGTAGCCTCCTGAGCCTGACGCCAAACTGAGGGGTGTGCAAAGTCGGAGGGGGCTGGAAGGTCATTCAGCAGCTGCTTCATTTGCATTGAAAAAATCTGAAATAATTGATTGAAAGGATCCATTCCTGTAGAATTGTGAGAAGAAGATTTCGGAATGACTTGAAACATACCATTCTCCCCTGGTAGATTTTGAAGTCGTAGATTCAGGTAATCTCGTAGTGATGGTACCCATTGGGTACATTCGTCTACAGTTTCAAACAAGCCCTCCCAATCGTTGAAGATGTCTTCATTTTGTTCGCGGACCTTCTCTGGAAATCGCTTGACCTTGGATTCAAATAGTGGGCGTAGTTTCCTAAGCATCGTTGCTTTCTGCTTCGCCTCTTCAATCAACTTGGAACGGGCAGTGGCCCTCGCCATCCGTGAATCAGAACTTGATTGAGCCGATTGGGCCTTTGAGTTCCTCTTCCTTGTTAAACTAGGAAATGATGGAGGATTTGGTGGTACTTTGTCTTCTGGAATCGATGATAAACTAGTCGTACGTGCCATGAGTGTAGTATGAGTGTTGTATCGGTGGGAACGACAGAGTTTATCAGAATTGATCTAAGACCTGCCCTGAACTGTATCCCAATTTCATATGAGAAAATACTATATCGATGGCATTGTGCTGATAGTCTCAGTTCTGGATTCGAGATATACTGACAAACCTCGTCACGGTAAATTTTATAATCAGGGGTCCAGAATATATGGCCAGAGAGATAAATCGTCGAATAGGAACTCGTTTTTTCCTTGCGCTGAACCCATAACCTCACGTTCTCAATCGGCGGGAAAGCCCGATCTATCTGCTTATTGACCACCATCTTCATTCAGATCAGTATTGAGAATTCAGGTTCGTATCTTGCATCGAGATTGTATATTCTATCGTGGGGCCAGGTTGACATGAAGAAACTACATTAGAGACTAACCTAAAACCAGAAATACACTTATTCGTTTTCTTATCTGTTTTGCTAAGGAACAAGAACCTTTCCAGATGAACTGCTAGAAAAATGAAAGCCTTTTGTCATCTGACATGGAGAGGTAATATTCTATTCTGGAGAGCCAGTTGCATGCCCACGTGGTGAGTCGAAACCAGAACTCACATCCCAACAGAGTGCTACAAAGGAACGAGTCACCGTGCGTAGGCGATAAGATCACACAGAGAACCCCTACCCCGTCTCTCTATTCGAAGTTTCACAAAACTTGAGTTGTGTTTGCATGGCCATCATTTGAGATGTAAGTAACCATATTTGAAGTCTAAACGTAAAATGCCGAAATCATCTGACACACTGGCCAAAGCATCCCTTGCAGATTACGACTGCAGTAAGCCGAGCCACACAAGCAATTCCTGAGCTTCCCCCCCCCTCACTGTTACGATTTCTCCCTAAACCCGGTGTTCAAGTTAAGAAAGTGATGTATTAACCAGAACAAAGCTGGGGTTCTACTACTCTACTGATCACTATATATAGAGGTCAGAGAGACAAAAGAGCTATGCATGTCGAAGTGGTGAGCAGTGACAGCTCAAGTGCAAATAGAGCGAGGGACTTGTCCCGATTACCTCGTGGGCGACAGCATTTGGGTTCGACTCCCCTTTGCATTCCCGAAGTCCAGAGAATTGCCACAACGCCATCGCTTCTGGAACTTCAAATTGCTTCACTTTTGTCTCTCAGGGGGAGTCACGACCCTGGATAGTGCAATTACTGGGTAGGAGAGGCAGAGAGTCACAAATACACTCTAGTACTTGTGGAGGTGTGCTAGCGTCTGGTAATGCGAAACCAGGTGAAGAGCGTGAAGAGGATGGGGATTGAGCCACTGGGACAGATACAACCCTTAGACGTCGACGTGGGTTCGAGTTGTTCAATTACTATTCTTAAGACCTAACTCTTCTGATGCAACTGGATATATATAAATCACTATCCTCTTGAGAAATATACTTAAACCTCACTTAGAATGAATGTCCGACATTGTACCTGTTTGGGTGAGGTCTGTTTTGAGATCGAATTGAGCGACCATATCGGCAAATGCTTGGCATTGACATTCATTTCGGCCCTGTCGATCCACTTACAATACATCACAGATTCAGCTTTGCCTCAAAGCTACTTCGAATATACAGGTGAATCAAGTGGTTGACAGGTGGTGATGTGGCATCCATCTAGCTTCTGAACTGCCTTGACGAGATTCTAGTTCCAGGCAAATCCGGTCACTCAGGTCTTTGTCTGGCTCTAGATCAAGTAACCGGATACATTGTTTCATGTAATGTGCCTAACAATTCGGTTATGATTTGCTCAAAGCAGCCATAGTCCAAATTTGGCTCACTCAATGCATAAGTTAGCTGTAGGAAGATGAATAGTGCTCGCTCCTGAGGTGATTGATTCAGCGTTAGATATAGGAGACACTTTGAAATTCCTATCCAAGCACGACAAATAATTCCCGCTATTAGAAAAGACAAGGCAATGCGATAAACGAGGGAGGAGCTACCTATATCAAGTGATGTGAATGAAATATATTCCCATGCAAGGTAGACAATTCACTTGGATCAATCCTGGCTCTTCTTTGCAAGTTTCGCTCATATCTGATGGACACTGTTTTGAGAGATTAATTGATGTAGACCAGTTTTCAAATGCGATGATCTACATTGTATCCCATGTCACATACCCCATAATGATCACAACATTGGATCACATCATCTTCACACATTATTTTTAACCTATCAACATTGGTTCATTTCACACGTGAGTCTGATGTCTATCTTATGCTGTCTCCATCAATATTCTTTGGCATTTTTCAGCTGATTTATTTACTCAATCCATATCAGATACATGTACTAAAAATGCAAGTTTTTGAGATGGAACCTCTGCTGCACAGAGATAGATGCTGCAAGCCACAGATGTGATTCCCTCAAGAATTTGATTCCTCTCTATCTGTGTTCCCAGACTAATTGCACAGCATGAGTTCCATTGTGATACAAAGTTCAGTTTGAATGACAAGATGAGTGGAGCCCTTATCTGAACAGGCCATCACTAATCAATCAGCTTAAAAAGATGACAACTGTATATGCACTGCTACTGATCGTCATGTCATGTTGTATTTGCTAATATTTGTATCATCACTGTTTGTTGATCATCAGCTTGTTTGTCTCTTGCTTACAGCTATTGATTGACACAGTTATACCTTTGTCCATCTGCTCTTGGACCCTCTCTTCTGTGGCTCATGTGCTCAACACGTGATCTGAGTTGTCTATACTGGTCATGTGCTGAGCTGAGCTGCTCGCCGCATAGTCACAGGCAAGTGGGGCATAGCTTTCCAGATCATTTATATACAGCCTGAACCAGACCTGTCCTGTCTGTCTCCTTGCCCTCCACCTTCACCGCACAATCCTCTGCTCTCCACCCTCTTTCCATGTCCAATATCTCCCCGCAGACAAGGCCCCAGATAAGGAAACAACTGCATGGTTTTGAACAGGCTTCTCTGAGACTTCTCAACAGATTATCTTGTGATGCCCTCAAAAGAGGACTACATCAACATCGCCACCATAGTCAAAGACATAGTTGATGCTCACATCCCTCAGATGGCCGACGCTCTCGTGAGGAGCAGTGATACTGAGTACAACAACAAATTTGGTTGGTTACAATTTCTGTCGCCTCTCCCTCCATTTTCACTATCATTTTAGCCGTGCTCAACACACCAGACGTCAACGCTCATTTGTTCCTTGCCGCTGACATTTTTCCTAAGGAGGCCTCTGTATCTGAGGTATCAAAGAGAATAGCTTTCACCGTAGCCGAGTCGCTGTCCAAGTAGTAGAAACAATTTTTTTGTCTCAACAACTCACAGCTATTGGACCCAAATTCTCAGTCCACCAAGATGGTGTTGGTGATTCAACCGCATTTAACCCCGCCAATGATGGTGCCGCGAGTAAACTGAATGGCCATAATCAGATACTTTGGCTAATCTGAAGAAGGAGATCAAGGCTATGTGATTTGGCACCGAGAAGAGGAAGATGGACATTGGGGAATGGTTAAACAGGGAGCGCTGGAAATGGTGTTATCAGGAGCCATGTATGCCTTTTCATCCTTTTCATCCATAACTCCAGTCACATATGCTATGCAGCTCGAGTGGCTAACTTCAATTTCCTGGCTCAACCTATCATCATCACCATTCTTTACTCTTTTCGTTATTCGTGACAAGATGAAAGTCCGAACTCAACTTGATGCCGATTGATTTCGTCTTGAAAATGAAGAAACAGCTTATCGAATGCCCTGTAATAGTCCATCTGAAAGAACTCAATGTGGACAAGGAAGCACGAGAAGCAGCCGAGAAGCCTGCTAAAAACCTGACCCCACATTCTTTTCCTTCAGCAAATCCTTCGCCATATGCTTCCCTTTCCAAACTTCACTCGTCATTGACAAAGAGCCTAATACTTCTCTTCATTAGACTACCAAGTATTCAAATCGTAAAGACTGTCAAACACGACGTCCAAAAGGTGAAATTATGTTTGTGTTTGTGGGGAATGTAGGAGAAGCATTGGAAGAAGCATTTGGGAAGGATGTGGTTGAGGACTGAAAGAAGATATGCGGAAGGAAACCGGGATGGTCTAGGAGAGTGTTGATGATGATGATGATGATGATGATGATGAATGGGATGGTAGTGAGAGTGAATGTGAACTTTGAGCAGAGGGGTGTTTTGTGAGTTATAAGTTGGTTGTGAATGATATTTTTTGTGAAGATCATGTCTGTTGAGTAGCAGTGATTCCTTAAACCTGCGGTTTTTCGGCATGTTCTTGCTTGGTCAAATCAAAATGGTGTATTTGGTGAATCGTTGTTTTGTTTCATTTAGTTTATGTTGTCATTATGAAGAAATCTCAAATTATCAACACAACTTTCATTTGCAAGCTTAAGAGCACAGAAGCATTGAGCCAACATATGATGATTTCTTGGACCACAACAAAGGTTTTTTTATTAAGAACAGTAACCAAACAACTCAAAATGGCATCTCTCCCTCTCAATTTCTCTCTCACTCATGGCTCCCATTTTCTTGCTCTTTTTATCGGATGCGAACACGATGCTGGCTCTTTTTTTGATAAACAGATGTGATCGTTTTTGATGATGGAGACACATTGTGATTTTGAAGGAATTTTCACAAGTATGGCGGTATCGGAGAACATATTTATCCTGTAAAATTGACAATTACAATTTTTTCGAGTATTGTTGAGTTGGAATGAGTGGAAAAATTTGTTTGTTGATGATCAGATAAGATTTTTATGTTATCAGAGAAGGGTGAGGGGGAGGCGTTTTATTTATTTGTCGTCATTTTCCAGAGATAGTATGACGCCCATGTCGACAAGGGTACATTTATTGATTGTATCCATTGAACTACCTACTTTGAAGCCAGTCCTTGCAGGTCTGGAATCAAGTTTGGCATATAACAGGACGTTGAAGGATGGAATCTCAGGCACTGTTTTGGCAACCGGAAAATGAATTCAAGAACGTAGAAATATTAGATAAAATAAAACCAGACTTCGAGTGTTGCACTTCACCAAAAGATCGGAAGACACGGCACGTCCATATTCACATAAATGATGTTCTACCTTGTCATATGACGGAAAATACCCAATTAATAATATAATTTCCTTTTTATTTTATATTATTACTAATTTTTCGATCCTAAACTCCTGTTGTCTACTCCTATAGGATCACGATGTAGACTAATTAC
>Ga0153963_1000121_pt1 | contig 11361 bp, 9 predicted proteins | sample TSFL047MetaG_FD_104692 | JGI IMG/M metagenome (GOLD analysis project Ga0153963, IMG submission 104692) | Attine ant fungus gardens microbial communities from Florida, USA - TSFL047 MetaG | ecosystem: Host-associated > Fungi > Mycelium > Unclassified | place: USA: Florida, Withalacochee...
CACTATTTTAAGTACAAAGGCACTACCATATGTAGAACAATAGGTAGTAGCATGTGATGATCTGTCCTAGTGCACAGACCATCACTTTTCTGTATATAAGGACCCATAGTCTGAGGATTAGACTTCAGACTTAACAACATCTTTTGTCACTTGCCTAACTTCGCATTTTTGAACTCTTTAAAGTATCAAAGCACCCATCACAAATAGTAAGTGACCATTTGTGATACTTTGGTTTATAACTATAACCTGTTAGTAAACTAGTACAAAATAGACAAAATAAGTGTAACTAGTGTGACCAAGATGCTTCACAGGGTAATTGCAGCTATATCACAGGGGACTGTGACACTGAGGGCGACTATACTGAATGTGTAGCTGCTCAAAATAACATGGAAGTGAAAGTTTCCTACTTTACCCACCTCTTAGACACTTCGTTGTATGACTTCACTTTGCCTTTCTCCAAATCTTCACATGTCTCTAACAAGAAAACACTTAACTCTACATCAAATGGCAATATAATCATGTCAATGGAACTCTCCTCTTCCATGGTCATTCCATACAGTGCTAACATCCTAGCTGACCTTAGCCTATGGGACAACAACTTCACAGCAACTTCTATTTTTAGCACAAATGAATTCCTCAATAGTGATGTCTGCAATATTACATTGAAAGGGTGCAAAAGGGAATTGGATACTGGGACAAATAAAACAATGATGTGCTAGCTCCCAATTGCATGCTAAAGGTCCAAGAGAAAATAATCAAAAATGAAAATTATAAGTAAAAGTAGAATTGTATGCAGCTCTAATAAAATATAGGTTTGGTTTTTATGAAAAGAGTGAAATCTCTCTAGATCATTGTTGTATAGTCTTTCTAAAATATCAACCTTTATACACTGTAATGAAACTTCACTGGAAAATACAGTTAGTTGATCATTCATGGACCTTCTATACTTAGTTGCCCCCTTATCTGTACCCCCAACACCAAACCTTATAGGTGTGATGTAATTTAAGTATGTATCTAGCCAAGCTTTCCCAGTCTGCTGTAAGGGCAACTAGGGCACAAGACTCTAGGAGAATCCTCAGTTAATATTACAGTTTGTAATTATGATACAACTCACCTCCAGGAGAATCCTTAGAGATTAGGATGAGGCTCCTAAAGAGATGTTCTACATTATATACTAGGTTTACATTCTTTGGTGTCAGGGTCAGTGTGATCGGAGCTATACTAGTGTGTCTAAGTATTACTTTAGTAATACTTGAACAGGCTTAGGTTGCTCTAGAGTATCGTTATACAGTTTAGGGGTAGAAATAGAGCTATCCCTTTACATCTGCTATCCTTTCCGAAGTCTACCTAAGTTGCATTTGCTATTCCTCTCTAGATTGAGTTCTGGGTATATTCAGTGTTTTACTTAAGACATCCCCCTAGTTCTAGTCTTCTTACTCTCAATAGATCTGCATTTATGATTCTAGAGGTAATATAGATAGAGATAGAAGTCAAGAGGTTTTTCCCTAATCCAACTGCACTCCAGATATTATATTAAAGTTATTACAAATATCTGAAACTCAAAGAATAAAGATAAAAAGGGAACTATTGCTACTTTTAGATTTCCATCAACTTCTTCTTTTACTAATTCTCCCTAAACCCCTGAGACTTACATATCTCTCTTCTTTCTTTATGATAATATGTCCCCTTATCAAGTCCTTCCCATCAAAGATGACGCATCTTGTAGTAGACTTCTTTCTAGAATATTCTTCTTTCTGCCTCGTACTTCTTCTTGATATTGTCTTGTGATTAGTAGCTTTCTAGTTACCTGTTAGTCATTAGTAAGCTCCAACTGTTGTCTGAGTTTTCTAAGTCATGTTCTAGATGCTATTTATCTAAATATACCTGAGCTGATGCCATCAATGCTTATTTACAAGCACAAAGTCTATTAGTCTAAGTTTGTCGTCTGAATACCACTGGTTCTAGAGTACAAGTCTGCTATATCTTTAAATTAGTCCATTCAAATGTGGATCTAGAGTGTAGTTCCTTAGTGACTTTCTTTATAACCTGATGCTAGCTCATCCTAGTTGTCTCTTAAGGTCTCCATATGAGCTTTAGGTCGATTATCACCTGCTCTATGTCTTTATCATATAGTATTATGTTCTGAGAATTATAGAAAGGATTCTAGAGTGAATTCTAATTAAGAATCCATTGCTATAAAGTGTATCAAATATTATCTTCTGCAGAAAATTCACTTGCAACATAACAGTATGCTCCTTCCAATCTTAGACAAAGAAGTCTTGAGGGCTGCAATGGTAACAACATATTGTAAGTTGATCCTTTTGGTGAATCAGCATGAGATTTCATCTCTGCTATTTTTGAATCTGGCTGGAATCAACTGACCATATCTAATAGCATTTCTATTAGGAACAATGTCATTTTGAAACTTGGTAAAGTTAATACTCCACTGGAAAAGAGGACAATGCCTAACGACATTTCGACCAAGAAGGTACTACTTCTCATCCCACCTCGTCCTTCCAAAAAACAAATCAAAAAATCAAAAATTTACCAACAAATGTTTGCAGCTAAAAAAGGAAAAAAAATACCTCCTTCTCCTTTATCTTATGCTCAGACCACTTCATCTGCTTCAAGTATCCTCAAGATCAAAGAAGCTTTCTCTATCCTACTAGATAGGAAAATTCTCGAAATCCACGATGCAGCTTTCTTCAGACAAAATAAAAATAGAGAAAGGAAAATACAATCCACTATGAAAAGACTATCCAGAAAGCAGGCTATTGTTCTCACTTCCTCTAAACTCACTGATGTTATCATAGAAGATACTAACACTTATATTTTCCAGATCAATACTCTCCTGAAGAACATTAAACCAACTCTACATGCTGAATTTATTTGCCCCTGCTCTAGAAGCATATCCATTATTACAAACAATGTCCCCAACCCAAGTGACCTTACAATTATGGGAAAACATCTCAAATTGATGAAAAGTGCTAACATTTTGCTTCTCAACTTCCACAATCCAAGTCTTATCTAAAAATAACCAGCATTCCATATATTCAGCCTAATAAAAACAAACTCTCTAGTAAAGAAGTCGTTGATTTCATAAACTGTATTGAATTATTCGAAAACTTCTTCTTGGCTACTAAATCCAGAATTATTAAAGTATCTCCCAAGTTCAACATGGCCATCATCTAGTTTGATATCTGGGATACTCAAAGTAGTTCCAAGGCAAAGGTACTAATAAACTATTCTTTCAATTTCGGTAAATATATCGCTATCATAAGAATAATAATGTTATGAGAGCCCTAGAAAGGAAATAGTTTTCTGCATGTTTGAGCACTTAATCCAAAACCTCAAGTCATACAATGAGGTTGTAAGGGGATGCTCTAGGATAGCTTAGGTAACCTGGTATGAGTGAGTATAATCTAGTTTGCTCTTGGATCCTCAGAGCCTGCTGTCTACTAGTTCCCTTTCTTCTAGTTCTCATCGCCATAGTGATACTATATAGCCTTATTAGGTATGGTAGTTATTAGTGTCCTGATCTGGGTTCCCTTAGTGACTGGCACACAGACCAGGCTAGTCTAGTATATATAGCTAGTAGTGTACAGTAGAATACCTTACTCTAACATTGATTGAAACTCCTGGGCTATTCAATGTGCCATCTTCAAGCAACTTCCTCACTAATAGCTAAGTCGGTACTAGGCTGCTCTAGTCCTCTTACAGAGGTTGAGATATAAATAGTGGGAGAACTTAGGTAATCAGATCATATGACAAGATCAGATGATCATAAAACATTCTGGAAGAACATATGATCATAGACTAATAGTAGTACAGCTACTGTAAAATAGTATAAGTAGTAGTCCAATCTATTAGAGAACCACTCAGAGGCAATCACCCTTAAGCTAGTGGATAGTCCCGAAAGCTAGTTTGAGATTCAAGTGGGGGTATATCTATACACACTTGCTAGTATATATACTATACTAGATAGTCAGGCACACAGCACCATGGCAACTGGCCTATAATCACAGAATGTCCTAGAATAACTAATAATAGGCATTGCACTGCATAACACAGATAAGAGAAGTCAGGAACAGTGGGAGTATGATACATGATCTGTTACTGGGCCATTAATAAAACAGACCCTCAGAACTTACTAAGCACAACCCTAGATGTTCCCTTACATAATCCAACAAAGAACCCTATCGAGTTCTTTTTGAACATTCATCTAGGGTGATCACTGAGAACTATCACAGTTCTTTAATAACAAACAAACATGAACCTAGGTGTTTCCTAGTACCACAACTGCTGGAAATAAGGCCATTTAATCTTTTCCTACAGAGCTCATAGATTCAAGTATTAGAAGTATAGCAGGTCTCATAAACTCAAACACTACAGAGACTTAGTATGGTACTATAAGACCAACCTTAAACTTGATTTTCCTTGTCTCAAAACTGCACAGGGTTTGCCATACCCCCACTCTTTCAAGTGCATTAACTGTAAAGGCAATTACATGGCTAACGACTATAAGTGTCCTTTCTGTCAAAATCACTTTAATAAAGAATGGCATTCCAAGAAAGCTCAAGAGGTCTGGGAAACTAGGACCAATTCAATTCACCTAGTCATAGACAGCAAGAAATTATGATTAAAGAAATTCTAAAAATCTTTTCACAGAATATTAGGAAAAAGTTCTAACTAACATCATTCTAGAAAACAACAAAAACACCACTGATATAATTTTTATCCAGGAACCTCCTAGATCATTCATTTAATGTATTCCTAGCTACTCCAACCCTTTGGGAGATCCTCTCTATAGTACTCCCAATTACCCTGAATGAATACTATTTATCCAACAAGATATGTCACAAGACAACTATGCAAGAGTCGCCACTTATGTCAATAAACGTCTTTCAAAAATGAGATTCACCTCATAACTAGACATTGTCAACTATCACGACATCAACATATTATCCTTCTACAATGATCAAGATATCAACTTTATTATTAATGTCTACTCTGACAGCAACCAAACTACTCTTCAGTTCCTCAGTCAAAATATTGTCAACTTGAATAATACTATCATCATGACAAGTGACTTCAACATAAGGGTGTCATGACTTGGCAAAATGGCTAAAGTCATTATTTATATTTATTTTATATTTCTTTTCTTTTTCTTTTATCTTGGACTTACTACACAAAAGGGAGTGTGGGAAAGTGTTATATCACAAGTGTCACATAGTTATGATCACAAGACAGGAAGTCACAATGTCACATGATGGGTCACATGATAGGCATAGGAAAGTAGTGCACAGACTATGTGGTAGTTGTATAAGTAGTGTAGAAAATCTAACGGGGACTCTATCGAGTTCTCTTTGTTAATCACTGAACAAAGAGCAGTTGGCTTTATTCCAGCTTGGAGTTTAGCTTTCTTACAAAGGGATAGTGACTGAGATCCAAATTTTTATCACTATTCTATGCATACTGATAATTTCTTCACCTTAGCTGATAGTTTAAAACTAGAATATTCCCTCCCTTCTAATCCTGGACCCACCAGATTTGCAGACAACTCCCATAGCTCTAATTCTGTTATAGATCTTGTATTCCTCTCTCCCAATAACTTAGGATTCAGCTATCACATATTTCACCCTGACATACATAAGCCATCTGATCATGTTCCTCTTACTATTGAAATAGGTATCAAGGAAATCAACATTGATATCAACATATGGACTATTTACAAAGATAGCAAGGATGAGGAAAACTCATCAGTTCAATAACCAATAGCATTATGATCCTCAACGCTACAAATATCAATTCAAAAGAAATCCTGGAAAATATAGTCCAACAAATATCTACTGTCTTCAATAACACATGGCATACCCATTCCAAGATGAAACAAATTACAAAATATTCCAAAGAATGGTGGAGTCTAGATTGTACAACCAGTCTAAATAAGTATCAAGCTTCAGGTGACATTCAATATTGAAAAGAATTTCAAGTCAAATGTTCATACAGCTAAAAGAAAATTCTTTGATGAAAAGATATATGAAATTACCTCCTTAAACAAAAGACCTTGGGATCTAATAAATTAGATTAGGAAAAAGTCTCTGCCAACCATTGAGTCTATTTCATATGAAAATCAACTTTGCAATACCCTTCTAGAACTATAACATGCTCTTCATTTGTAGCAACTTAGCCTAGACAACTTAATCACTCTCCAAGTCTGAGTTGACAAAGAAAACTCAATGGAGTTCCTGTTAGATTTTCTACACTATTTATACAACTACTACATAGTCTGTGCACTATCTTCCCATGGTTCCCATGTGACTCAGTTATGTAATGTCACCTGACTGTAACTTGTAACCCTGTGACTCTGTGACACTTAGTCATATAATACTTTCTCATACTCTATCCTTGTGTAGTAAGTCTAGAAAAGAAAAGAACAGAAAAGAAATATAAATAATGACTTAGCTGTTTTGCCAAGTTATGACATCATTCATTATACAATTCAGCAGAAAATAGACCTATTAACACTTAATCAAATGGCCTCTATTTTCCAAGCAAGAATTTAGAGACACTGTCATGCTAGACAGTCATTTAGGCAAATTAAGTGACTATTTTCACCTTAATAATAAAAATAATGTCATGACTTGGCAAAATGGCTAAGTCAATATTTATATTTCTTTTCTTTTTCTTTTCTTTTCTTTTAGATTATTACTATCACATGACAGAGTCACAAAAGATGTGACATTGGTCATACTAGTCATGTCATGGTCACAGCATGTGATGAGGTAGTCATATGACAGGAATAACATGAGGACTACAGGAGGATGTTGCATAGCCACAGTAGTAAAATATATAAGTAGTGTACAAAATCAAATGAGAACTCTATTGAGTTCTCCTTGTCAACTCAGACTTGAAGTAGATTTAAGTTGTCTTGGCTAAAGTCTTACAAATAACTGACTCAAGAGACGAGTTCAGCTCCCTCAGAGACATTTCCAAGACACCTAGTCATAGACTCGAGCACCTTGCTTGAGTAGCAAAGTAGTGGCTATGACTACCACTACATATACCTCATAGACGCTTGCCCAGGCACCCTGTGTCAGATTTATAATAGATTTCTCTTCTAGAGTACTCTTGAGGACAGAGGCAAACTTTGAAGATCAAGCTTTACTAGAGTAATGTTATATCTCAGTGGCCAGCAGTGCTATTTTCAGAAGAGTTACTATCAGATCTGAGCCATCATCACTGATGGCTGATTATATCAAGATCAAGAGAGTTAAGTTAACACAAAGTTACATTGCAATTACAGTAGAAGAAAACTGGATTCTAGAGGAGTAAAAAAATATAAAAGATGTAGGAAAAAGGATAAAGAAGTTAAGGAGAGAGGTAGAAGGGAGGTTTGATAAAGACAATGTGCTCGAGAGCAAAATGACTTGAGATTGCTGTTTTCTTCTACAGCCTAGCAAGAGACTCGAGAACTGCCTATTGTGTAAAGGAGGATTTCTAGAGTAGGGTTAGAGGAACAGGAAATGGTCACCCAGTATTTGGGAGGGGCACTACCTCATTATTTTGGCCTTACTATGTTTGGAAATTTGGAGGTTTTCTTTGTCTTGGTTTTTTTGTTGTCTTATTGCTTTGTAATCCTAATAAAATACTCTAGGGCACAGAAGGGAGTCAAGCATCATGCCTCTATCATTATCTCTTTCTGTTGCTCTAGAGCTTAATAGCTATTTGAGTAACTGAGTCTCTATTTTTCTGAGTGTTTTTCCTTTACTTTCTAAAAACTATCAAACCTCTCCCTTGATGGGAATTCAAGCCCCAACAGACTTGGGCATTTGCTTATGCTAGAAGCTAATCACTTGCTATATGTTTTTAAAGTAGGTTTCTAGTTGTATGGTCAGCTAAAAAAGAGTCTACATAATAGCACAAGAGTTCTAGGTAGATTTGCTGTATCGATAGCGAGCCAGACTACTAGACTAAATAAGAGCAGTAGTATCATAATACGGGACGAATGCACATCTTAGAGATTCTATTATGGTGAGACCAACTTTGAGTGAATTCATAAAAACTTTATTATTATCTCTTTTGGTTATTTAGGTCTTTCTCCTTTATTTCTCCCTTTTTAAGCTCTCTTTGTTATTTGATCACCTCTCTAGTACCTACTTGTTTAGTATACAATTGTAAAACATCTCAGAGATTCTTTTACTTTCATTTGTTGCCACCTTTGTATTGTGATCAATTTCCTTTGATCTATATTAATGTATTCATCCCTCTCTCACATGCTATTAACTCATTACTTGATTTTCAATATGCTAAGAATTAACCTCTATACAAAGTAGCCATATCCAAACTTACTGTCAAACAGCAAGCAAATCTTAAAAGCTCTATCAAAAATATTAATAAACACCTTAATAGTGTTCATAAAAGTTTTGATTCTTTAAATCCTCTTTTCTCTCCTAGTCTAAGAATAGTTGATCATTTCCCTGGTAGAGTTAGCTTTCATTCACCTCTTTCTTCTTTAGATAATGATTTATTTTCTCATCTTCAAAACCTTAATAATACTTTACTTTCTTCTCAAACCTCCTATAATAGCATGGCTGTCATAGCAGATGGAGATATCAAAAAATCTCATATCACCATAGTAGTCACTCCTATTTGATCTGACAATTCCATCATCAAATAAGTACAGATCCAAGCAGTCAATATTACTTTAATTGAAGCTGAACTAATAGCCATCTGCATCAGTCTCATACCCACTATGGAAAACGAAAATATTCATGATATCATTGTTATCACTGATTCCATATCTGCTGCTAGCAAAATTCTTGAATCCAAAGTTAATCCCTTTCAGAATATGGTCATACCCCTAGTCTATGCTATCAAATTATATCTCTTCAGAGACAGCAAAAACAATATAATTCTGGTACTATTCAAGTAAAACCAAATGGTCCAGACACTAACTTGTTGACAATCAAGTTAAAGCTAGCATAAATGCTCTAGAGTTCCCTTGTAAAAACTCATATCTCTTCAGCAGGAAAAAAGAATACAATAATATCCTCCACGAATGGTAATCAACCTTTGTGAATAGCCTCAAGAAAGGCTACTATTTTCTGATGTTCGAGAATGAAAATAAATGAGTTATAAAACCAATATATGCTAAGAGCAGCTCATAGCTCCCTACTATAGGGTTTACCAACTCTTTATGTGTTTGCTTCACACATATGACCACAGGCCATGTCCTTATTGGTAAAAATAGACAAAGATTCTTTTCTAACCTTTTCACTAGCTGCCCATATAGCAAAGCCAAAGTTCAAACTCGAGAACATATCGTTATAGAGTATGACCTCCATAACCTGTCTATACGCCCTTGCAATATTGTCATCAACAGCTTTGTTCATTTTCTTGCAGACAACCCTAGAGCCTTTAGCTTTGACAATAGATAAAGATCTTTCATAGCATAACTTTTAGGAATAAAAGTGTAGCTCATCTTTTTCTACTTTTATCTCTTTTTTTTCTATCATCTTTTTTTCTTTTCTGTCTGTGTATCTAAGTAGGTACTTTGTACTTACCACAGTCTGCTAACGTGCCCTGTGTAATAAATTGTTGATTTTTTTTTAAAAAAAAATCCTTTTGTACTATTTTATTCTTTTTTTATAAAGAAATGAATAGATCCTTGTAACTTGTATAAAATTATAAAAGATTAAACAAAGTAACAATCAAGAAAAAATATTTTTTATATTATGAGTTATCTTAACTATGATCAAAAGAATATAATATAAACTAGAGTTGAACTAGTGACTGATAGACACTTGTAGATTCAATAAGAACAAATAGTGTTGTAGCAACTTAATCTAGATGACTTAATCACCCTTCAAGTCCAAGTTAATAAGAAGAACTCAATAAAGTTCTTGTTAAATTTGGAAACAAACTTCATTTGGCCATATCTCCATCAATTCTTTAGCAATTTTCACAGTCTCAACAGCACCCAAAAGCCCTTAAAAAAACCTTTCTATCAATACTAGTCACGTCTCAAAGCAATCAATAATGGCTGAGATATCAGGCAAATTAACAGATAACCACTATGGTACCATTTATTAAATTGCCAATATCTCAGAAATCACCATGATTGATACTTTGCTTTTGAGCATCAAAAAGTCCCTTTTCATACTGCTTAGAATGAGCCTAAAATGGTGCTGAGGCAATTAATATTTGTGAAGATATAAAGGCCTTAATATTTGTATGTAGACTTTATTAATTATCTATAGATAGTCATCTGTTCTTTTCTTAGAATAAAGGATAGCCTCCATAAGGTTAAGTTATTACTATATTAAGCACAAAGGCACTACTATATGTAGAACAATAGATAGTAGCATGTAATGATCTGTTCTAGTGTACAGACTATCACAATTATATATATAAGAACTTATAGTGTCATATAACGGAAAATAATTATTTAAAATAAAATAATTTCTTTTATATTCTATATTATTACTAAATTTTGCTACTAAACTCCTGTTGTCTACTCCTATAAGATTATGATTTAGACTAGTTACTTGTACTCTGTAAGAGGACACCTCCATTTCTACCCCTGAATGGCATGACGATACTCCAGAGCGACCTTAGCCTGTTTAACTAGTAATACTTAAACATACTAGTTTAGCTCCGATCCCGCTGACCCTGACACTAAGGGATGTAAAACTAGTATATAATGTAAAAGATTTCTCCAGGAGCCTCATCCTAATCTCTGAGGATTCTCCTAGAGGTGAGTTGTATCATAATTACAATCTGTAATATCAACTGAGGATTCTTCTAGAGTTTTGTGCCCAGTCGCCCTTATAGTAGATTAGGATCTTTAAAAATAAAGCCTTGGACTATCCCAGTGGACAGCCACCTGATAGGTCACTCTTCCCTGTTATACCCAGCCTTCTGAAAATTCCGCTCTCCAGGTGTCGTTACCTCTGGACACCCCTCAAGACATAGCCGATGCCTTAGAATACCTACAGCACCATCTTCAGGAGCTCACGGTGATGGGGATCAAAAGGTTTGATTATAGAACAAAGGTGAAAGCAAGGTCAGAGAGGCAAAATCTCCAAACTGTTTCACAATTGTGCACTAAACAAGTAGGCACTGGGGAAATAAATCAAATAATAGAGAGCTTACTGAAGGTGAAAGTCTAAAGAATAACCAAAACATATTAAATAGAAACCTAAGAAGAAGAAGAACTATTTTTAGTATCCACTCGAGAGAACCCTCACTGTAATAGGATCCCTAAGGCACGCGTTCATCTCGCGCCGTGACACTACTGCCCTTATCTAGTCTAGTAGCCTGGCTCGCCGTCGATACAGCAGTACTACCTAGAACTCC
>Ga0153963_1000123_pt1 | contig 11292 bp, 13 predicted proteins | sample TSFL047MetaG_FD_104692 | JGI IMG/M metagenome (GOLD analysis project Ga0153963, IMG submission 104692) | Attine ant fungus gardens microbial communities from Florida, USA - TSFL047 MetaG | ecosystem: Host-associated > Fungi > Mycelium > Unclassified | place: USA: Florida, Withalacochee...
CACATGCTACTACCTATTGTTCTACATATGGTAGTGCCTTTGTGCTGTAAATAGTGATAACTTAACCATATGGAGGCTGTCCTTTGTTCTAAGAAAAGGACAGATGACTATCTATGGGTAATTGATGAAGTCCATATGCAAACATTGAGGCCTTCATATCTCCACTGATACTAATTGCCTTGAGGTCATTTGAGGCTCATTCTGAGCAGTATGAAGAGGGCTTTTGCTGAGCCTAGAACCGAAGCTTAGATCATGGTGGTTTCTGAGATATTGGTGATTTCATAAATAGTACCATAGTGGTTACCAGTTGATCTGTCTAATATCTCGGCCAATACTGATTACTTTAAGACGTGACTGGTATTGATCGAAAGGTCTTTTTAAGGGCTTTCTGTAGCCGTTGAGACTGTGAGAATCGTTGAAGAATTGATGGAGATATGGCCAAATAAAGTTTGTGACAAGGAATTCATTAGTATAATATGTATCAAATGCTACTTTCTGCTGCAAATTTGCTAGCAGCATAACAATGCACACTTTAGAGATCCAATTATAGTAAGATTGACCTTGAGTGTATTCTTAAAAACACTATTATAATTTCTTTTGGTTATTCAAGTTTTCCCTCTTTATTCTCTCTTTTTCAAGCTCTCTTTGTTATTTGATCATCTCTCCAGTGTTTAGTGCATAATTGTGAAACATCTTGGAGATTCTGTTTCTTTCATTTGTTATCACCCTTGTTTTGTGATCAATTGTCAAAAGAATATGCAGGTACGTCTTCAATGACTCTAAAAGTGCTGGACTAAGACCAGATAGGAACAACTAATGAATTGAATGCTCAGGAGGAAATACAGAAGGTATACGCACCTAAGACCAGATAGGAACAACTGGTCTTAGGACTTACACGATGAACACTTTATGTACAATACAGATATATGACTATTTACCTAAGAATAGATATGTTTTAGGTGTTTCTGCATATGTCTCTCATTCTGGAATATAATGAGACAAGAGAAGAAAGAATTTAATGTGAATAACAAGAATAAAGATGACGTTCAGAGAATGTCATTTGGAATGCTAGAAATGGAGGAGGAGTAATGATGAAAGGAAAGGAAAATAAACTTCGTCATCAATTCCCTTTGATTCCCATCAATGTCTTGTAGTAGGTTTGTCACAAACTTCATTTGGCCATATCTCCATCAATTCTTCAATGATTCTCACTGTCTTAATGGTATCCAAAAGCCCTTGAAAAGACCTTTCAATTGATACCAGTCATGTTTTGAGGAAATCAATAATGGCCAAGATATCAGGCAGATCAACAGGTAACCACTATGGTACCATTTATCAAATTGCCAATATCTCAGAAACCACCATGATCAATGCTTTGGTTCTAGGCTCATCAGAAGCCCTTTTCATACTGCTTAGAATGAGCCTGGAACGACCTCAAGGCGATCAATATCAGTGGAGATATGAAGGCCTCAATGTTTGCACATGGACTTCATTAATTATTTATAGATAGTCATCTGTCCTTTTCTTAGAACAAAGGACAGCCTCCATAAGGTTAGGTTATCACTATATTAAGCATAAAGGCACTACCATATGTAAAACAATAGGTAATAGTATGTGATGCTCTGTCCTAGTACACAGACCATTACTTTTCTGTATTTAAGAACTCATAGTCTGAGGATTAGACCTCAGACTTAACAACATTTTTTGCTGCTTGTCTAACTTTGCTTTTTTGAGCTTTTTAAATATCCAATCCATCAATCACAAATCAGTAAGTGGCCATTTGTGATAAGGTTTCTTTCTAGAATGTTCCTTTTTTTCCCTTATGCTTCTGCTTGATGTTGTTTTGTGATTAGCTGCTCCCTAGTTACCTGTTAGTCATTAGTAAGCCCCAACCATTGTCTGAGTTTTCTAAGTCACGTTCTAGATGCTATTTATCTAAATATACCTGACCTAATACTATTAATGCTTATTTACAAGCACAAAGTCTATCAGTCTAAGTTTGTCATCTGAGTACTACTGGTTCTAGAGTATAAGTCTGCTATATTTTCAAGTTAGTCTATCCAAAGGTAAATTTAGAACATAGCTCCCTAGTAACTTTCTTTGTAACCCAATGCCAGCTCATCCTAGTTGCCTCTTGAGGTCACAATATAAGCTCTACTCTAGGTCAATTATCACCTGCTCAATGTCTTTATTATATAGTATTATGTCCTGAGGATATAGAAAGGGTTCTAGAGCAAATTTTAATCAAGAATTTGTTAATATAAAGTATATCAAATGTTATCTTCCATGAAAAATTTGCTTGTGGCATAACACTGGTAGAAATAGAGAATTCTGTACCTCCTTGTCTTTTCTTGATTATTTTCTATTAGTTTTGCCAGGTCTGCTCTGCCCATGCCAAGTTACTGGGTTACCTACTACTGACTCTACAGCAATTTTCTCTTTCTTTGGCTTATCTCAGCAACTCAGGACCTGTCTTTTTCTTTTCTTGCCTAGGGTGTTTTGGGTGTTGTTTCCACAGCTCTCTGAGGCTCTTTGTTACTCCTCTGTTTCTAATTATAGTAGATCAGTTTTGATATGCTCCTATTCTTAGCCATTACTGATTGAGTGATACCATGGCTATTCTTATTTCCTTTTAGGCTACTAGTCCTAGTCCTGTTCCTTTGTGATAGGTGTCTTTTCAGACTTTTCCACATAAGGCTTTTCTCTCCTAACTAAGCTACTATTCTTAGCAATTATGCTGTGAGACCATAGGCTTGACTCTGCTAGTTCTTGAGTGATTAGCCTGTTAGTGGTAGTGACCTTATGTCCCTGGATATACTTGTAAAGACTTAGTTGAGATAACTTAGTTCTACTCCTTATCTGAGTTGACAAGGAAAACTTGATAGAGTTTCCATTATTTTCTGTACACTATTTATACAACTACTACATAGTCTGTGTACTACTTTCCCATACTCATCATATGACTTGTGATGTGATGTGACCAAGTGACTTTCCCATTTCACGTGACTGTGACCAAGTGATACTTGTGACATAATACTTTCCTGCACTCCTCTCTGTATAGTAAAGAAAAAGAAAAAGAAAAGAAAAGAAATATAAATAATAACTTAGCCATTTTACTAAGTCATGACAATACTGCTATGTAGCTAAGTAGTTAGCTTTTGATAGTGAAGTTCTCTGTGCCTTTCCTGCTATCTATCAGGTAATTCCATCTTAGTCTTAATTTTGGGATATGAAATCATGAAATTTGTTTGATTTTAGGCCTGAATCTATTTTGGACCTCATACTAAGTTACTAAAATAAGCCAGAGAGCTGAAAGAATTACTGTAAAATCAGTGGTAGGTAACCTGATAACTCAGTAAAAGGATACAAAGAGAATTGCATACTAGGACAAACAATAAGATATAGTACCAGTTCCCAATTGTATGCTAAAGGTTCAAGGGGAGATAGCTGAAGTGAAGGTTTTAAGTAAAAGTAGAAACTCAATATTGTATATAGCTTTAGATAAATCAAATTAAGTTCTGTGGTCAAAAGAAGAGTAAGATCTCTCTAGATCATTGTTGCATAGCCTTTCTAAGATGTCAACCTTTTGTCAAGGATGGACAGACAGAGAGTAAAGGAATGGAGTAATAATAGAGTTATACTCTGGAGTGATGTACTAAGCTATCTCGGAGAATAGATAGTACTTAACAGTGATCACAAAACCAGAAAGAAGACTCCGGCAGACTGTCAAGGACGTCAGAGCAGAGAACGACTTATTGAACGACCTTGGCTTCAACTTATGTGTTGTGCCCCGGTCTCCGGTCGTGAGGTTGGTCACGTATTTTGGAGTAGTGGAAGTCATCGAGACAGAGGTCCTAAGCGGTCAAGTGGAGGAGTCGGAGAGGATAAGATGTGATTAGGACTAATTGACATTAATTTACAGACTGAGGAATTACACTGTAACTACTCAGTACTTATAGGAAGTCCGGAATAGGAGAAGAGTAGTCTACTACGCTATCCTACTATTATTAATTTTAGGAGAATAATTAGAAGAAATAAATTATATAATTATCATATTTCTGGAATATGACACCTTTACACACTATAACACTAACTCAACTGGAAAATACAGTTAGTTTATCACTCATAGACCCTCCATACTTAGTTGCTCCCTTGTCTGCACCTATTATCTATGGGCTGTGATAGCTCTTAGTGATTACCCTAGGTAGATATTCAGGAAGAACTCGATGGAGTTCTTTGTTAGATTGGTTTACTACTTATACTATTTTACAGTAGCTGTACGACTACTAGTCCACAATCACATGTCCTTCCAGAATGTTCTATGATCACCTGACATGGTCACGTGATCTGATTATCTAAGCTCCCAGGCTATTTATATCTCAATCCCATTGTATAACTTGAGGTTATAGATCAGATATTCAAACGTACTAAAAGGGTGCAAAAGGGAATTGTACACTGGGACAAACAAAACAATGATGTGCCAGCTCCCAATTGCATGCTAAAGGTCCAAGGGGAGATTATCAAAGTTGAAGGTTTATAAGTAATTAGAGAAATAAGAATTATATGCAGCTCTAGTAAAATATATGTTGGTGGTTGTCAAAGGATCATAAGATCTCTGTAGATTGTCATCACATAGCCTCCCTAAGGTATCAACCTTTACACACTGTAACAAAAGCTTCTCTGGAAAATATAGTTAGTTGATCACTTATGGACCCTCCACACTCAGTTGTTCCCTTGTCTACATCCCCAACACCAAACCTTATGGGTGTGATGCAATCCAAGTATGCACTTAGCCAAGCTTTTCCAGCCTGCTGTTCTCTTCAAAGCTTCCCTGAGTTATATTTGCTATTCCTCTCTAGATCGAGTTCTGGGTATATTCTGTGTTCTTTTCAAGATACCCTACTAGTCCCAGTCTTCTTACTCTCAATAGATCTGCATTCACAATTCCAGAGGCAGTGTAGATGGAGGTAGGAGTCAAGAGGTTCTTCTCTGATCCAACTGCACTCTGGATACTATATTAAAGATATTACAAATGGGTGAAACTCAAGAAATGAGATATAAAAAGGAAACTATTACTACTTTTAGGATTCCATTGACTTTTTTCTGTCCTAAGTCCTCCCAAAATCCTACTGATGACACAGCCCTCTTTTTTCTTTATGATGATGTGTTCTCTCACCAAGTCTTTCCCATCAAATATGATGCGTCTTCATTGCCACTTCCTTCTAGAATATTCTTTCAGTTTCTCCTATTATACTCTTGATGCTACTTTGTAATTGGGACTTCTTCAAATATCTGTTAAACAGTTAGCAAGTCCTAATAAATGTCTAGTATCTCCAAGTCATGTCCTAGAGGTCATTTATCTAAATATAATTGATCTGATGCCATCAATGCTTATTTACAAGCACAAAGTTTACCAGTCTAAGCTCTTCATCTGAGTAGTACTGGTCCTAGAGTACAAGTTTACCATCTTTCTAAGTTAGTCCATCCAAAAGTGGATCTAGAATATAGTCCCTCAGTAACTCTCTTAGTAACCTGATGCCAGTTCATCCTATTTGTCTCTTAAGGTCTCAATATGAGCTCTAGGTTGATTATCACCTGCCCAATGTACTCATTGTATAATGTTACATTCTGAGGATATAGAAAGGGTTCTAGAGCAAATTCTAATTGAGAATCTGTTGGTATAAAGTGTATCAAATGTTATTTTTCACAGAAAATTCACCTGCAGCGTAATATCTCCCTCTCACTATAAATGACTATCCTCAGTCATTTTCTTGAGGCTGGTTTTTGGTTCTAGATCATCATCTGCCAGTGCTTATCACTCTAGCCTCATAATGGTGGTCCTCTCTGAAAGTAGCTTCTATTGCTCTAGTCTCATGTGTTCTCAGACTTGTCCTTAGTCCTAAGATTCTGTTGCTTCACAAGTCTGTTGACATTCCTCAATTGTCCGTTATGTTATTTCTTTCTTATAAAATTATCTTAATTCAATTCTATTTATATGGCATCATTCCTACTTTGCCTTTCTATAGCTTATCTAATCTTCTTTTATAGGATCAATAGTTGATCTTTCCTTTTGTTTTTCTATGGTGACTATTTCTTTTGAATTCACCATTTTGTCTTTCCTTCCTTTTTACTTCTTCCTTCCTGCCATTACCCACTCTATGTCTTCTCTGTCTGCCCTGCAATAGCATCTTTTTGAGTTTCATGGGATGAGTCCCTCTGCTGACAGAGATGTGCAAATTGCTGTTCTGTTTTCTAATATACAGTATCTTATACAACTACTCTCTGCTACTATATCTGCCTCTGCTGTCACTATTTTTGCTCCTGTAGAGACTTCTGCCCCCACCCCTATTTATTCCAATGTTCTATCTCATACTGTTTTAGCCAATTCTGCTTCTCTTCCAGTTTTGCCTAGGGCAGAGTCTTCTTTGTCTTCCCATTCTTCTACTATTGCTACCATGGAGCTTGCCTTGATACCTAGCCCTGAGGAGTCGGCTCCAGCTCTGCCTGTCTCCCCCAGTGGCTCCTGCCATTCTTAGTTCTATTCATGGTACTTTTCCTTATTTCTACTCTTATCCTTCTGTTTTCTAACTTTCTTTTTCCACAGAAGCTCCTGTTGCGAATGTAACTCTCACTCCTGCACCTGTTGCTATTTCGCCTGCTCCACCTTCTGTAGAGCCTCCAATTGTTGAGCTCCTGAAATCTCGATGCTGTCCTATTACTATGCAAGTGGCCATCTCTCCACCTCCTCTATCCAAGCCAAAACCTTGTCCTTATCTAGTCCCTCAACGTCCTCTTCCTTCTCCTGATCCAGTTTCTCCTCCTAGATTGTCTGTGGCTGCTCCTTCTGAAGCTGCTGAGTCCAGTGCTGCTTCTGACAGTACTATTCTTTCTTCTTCTCCCAGACTGAAGCCTAAGCCCCACAAATCCCACATTCCCTCTAAAGTACCAGTTTCTAGTCCTTCTAGAGCATCTTTGCCTCCTTACAAGAAACATCGCATCTGTGACCCCGACTCTCCTCCCAAGTCCAAGAGCAAACCCAAAGCCTCTCATGGTTGTTCCTTGTCTCAAAGTAATTCTTTTCTTTTTCTTTATTTTTCCTCTAGAGTTAAATTCTGTCTTGATTTCTCTAGCTCACAACATTGCCTCCCTTTATGACATGTCTGCAGGCCACCCTCTTCTAGAAATGGTCCCTGTGTTGTTTGTATCCCCTTTCTGTGAGGATCTGGTATATCTCTTTGCTTCTATCTCTCTCTAGAGTCACTTTTCCAATATATTCTTCTCTCTCTAGGGCCCTGCCGGGTATCTCAAATGTTTAACTTGTCTTTCTTCTGGCATTGAGGAGTGCCATCCACAGCCTTCTATTCCTTGTTCTAATCGTACTGCTGCTACTACTCTTTGTTATAATCTCATTGAAGCCTCTCAAGCTTGCGCTCATTGCGATTTAACTCACATGCTGCACTGTACTCATCAGCAGCTGGCTTTTTCTTGGCAGTTCTGGGCAGAACAAACTCGTGTACCCAGCTTCACAAGTAGTCAGTGTATGTTTTCTCATCTTTTTCTCTATCTTTTTCTCTCTAATTTTCTCTCTAGACATCATGTCTCGTCTTTGTGCTCTTATGGCTTCTTGGAACTGCGTCAGTTCTGCACACAACACTCTCAGTGCCACCCTGGCCACTTATCAGAACCAAGTGTCTAAGTTTGCCAAAGAACTCCTCATCTTGCAGAAGTATTTCTCTCATAATCCTGACTACTGGGTTTCCAGTGGTCTTATTGATTCTACCATGTCTTGGGATGCTCTTTTCGAAGCTGCTTGCTTTGCTTGCAATCCCAAGACTAGTCTCTCATCTCAAGCTGCCATTGCGAGGCTCTTTGATGCTCATTCTGCAAGAGCGTTGTCCTTTTTGATTTTAGTGGTAACCTTCCTGATCCACTCACATTTGACGAGTGACAGGCACAAGTCCTTCAAGACATGCAGTCTCTTCATAATTGTCATATTCCAGAAATATGATAATTATGTAATTTATTTCTCCTAATAATTCTCCTAAGATTAATAATAGTAGGATAGCGTAGTAGACTACTCTCTTCCTATTCCGGACTTCCTATAAGTACTGTGTAGTTACAGTGTAATTCCTTAGTCTGTAAATTAACATCAACTAGTCCTAATCTTATCTTATCATCTCCGACTACTCCACTTGCCCACTTAGGACCTCTGTCTTGATGACTTCTATCACTCCAAAATATGTGACCAATCTCATGACTGGAGACCGGGACACAATACATAAGTTGAAGCCAAGGTCATTCAACAAGTCATTCTCTGCTCCGATGTCCTTGCCTGTCTGCCAGAGCCTTCTTTCTGGTTTTGCGATCATTATTAAGTACCACCTATTCTCTGAGGTAGTTTAGTACATCATTCTGGAGTATAATTCTATTGTTACTCCACTTCTCCACATTCTGTCTATCCATCCTTGACAGCAATCAGCATTCTCATAAGGGTAAAGGTTGGGCTTGAGTTTTCTATTTTATTTTCTCTCTCTAGATATATCTTTTCTCTATTTTTTCTGTATCTATTATTTTTATTTATATATATATATCTCTGCTGTGATGACTTTCTGCTTTATGTAATGCATGAGTTTCCTATTTCTGTATCTCATGTTATTACTCTGATCACTTCTAAATATAGCATGATTTTGCAAAAAATTCATCCAAGTTCGATTATCCTTTCTCCTTATGTCTCTATTTGGCTCGACTTTTCCTCCCCCCTACTATGGAAAAAAGATGTCCTTACCATCTCTCTAGATTGTTCTTCCTTGTCTCTAGAAGCTTCTTGCTTCCTCTAGTCCATATGCATTATATTTCCTGGTGATTTCCTTTCTTTCTTTGAACTTAATTACTGATTTTTCTCTTTTTTTTTCTTAGGTGTCCCTCTGTTAACCTTCCAGCATGTTCCATTGCTTTCCAGGACCTTTCCATATGTGGGGTTGAGGTTGCTTTTCCCTATATAACTGCTTCTTGTTCTCAAGTTGCTCTATTCTTTTGTCATCTTTCATTCTCACATCTATGGTTTCCTCAGTAACTGGCGAGACTCATAATGTCTTCTTGGAACTGTCCAATGCTGTCTCCAATGTCTTCCATCACAGTCAATGCTACATTTATCACAAGACTACTTTGGGGTCCCTCAAAATGGCCATCGACAGTTTAGCTGAACCTGCTGTGAGTATTCTTTTTCTATTTCTATTGCTTGATCTTCTTTTTCTCACTGTATTCTTAATAGCGACTCTATCTAGATTGACTCAATTCTGATCCTGCTGCCATTGGAAAACCTGACTATATTAAAATCTTGGGCAAAACAAAACAGTCTTATGAGACCTTCTGCAAGGACCATGACCATTCATTCATTTATCCTCCCATCTATAAACAGTTACAGACTTTTATAAGTCAATATGAGAAGAGTCTGAAGGTATCTGATGTTTATTCTAGTATCCCATCTGCTCAGCAAGATCCTCCCCCTGGTAATAGTGGTATCTCGAGCACCAATACTGGCAAGTCCAATACTTCTAAGGTATGGATCTCTTCTTTCTTTCCTCTCTAGACCCAATTACTAATACTTTTCTCTCTTTTGCTTTCTCTTAGTGTCACAAGGTCAAGGCTCCACCTCCTTTTGATAGTGAAGCTGACATTTTGGATAGCAATAATGATGAGGTAACTTTTATCATACATGCCCTATATAATAATATCACTACATGTCTTCTTTGTCAGGCTCCTGTTCATATCTTTCTCTTTTTATCTATATATCCTCTCTCACTTTTCTTTTTCAGTCTCCTATGTAAGTTGACAACACCAGTGGTCCTCCTGCTCCTAATACTTCACTACCCATGCTTCCTCTGACTTCTTCAGCTCTGGCTGTGGGGGCTATTTCTATCCCTCATTTTCTGGTAAGTCTTTTCTCTAGATCATCTCTTCTTTTTCTGACTCTCATTTACTTCCTTAGTCTGCTTCTGTACCTCTGTCCATTACTGGCTCTGATGGTAGTCTTGCTAAGGAAGGTACATTTCTTTTTCTTTTCTCTTTTCTTCTTTTTTAACTTGTCTTTTTACAGCTCATGCCGTCTTCCATGCTACCCAGGACTTTTACAAACAGGGTATTTGCACTCAGAACTCCATACTTTGCTCCTGTTCTCTTTCCACTATCAAGACCACTCTTATCTTTGCCTCATCCAATGTCCTCCAGGCTATCTACTCCCTGGAGAATGTGGCTTATAACTACAAAAATGCCACTAAGGAGCAGGACCATCTTTCCTCTCTGTATGACTCCCACCTTTTTGCTCGGTCTGCTAGGTAGTCTGCCTCGTCATTTATAATTATGTCCATATACTCTCCACTCAATTGTATCTCAGCTATTATTCCCAATCAAATAGTTTCACTGTTGACTCTCTTGTGTGATTATCTCTGTCTGATTCAGCAGCAAGTTCTCTTAAGTTCTCTTCTGAGGCATCTAGTAACTTTTTAACTTCTGAGTTGAAGTTAAGTTTTCTTCTAGAGAGATATGGTAGTACTCTATAGGCTGCCACTTTATTCTGCCACACTGAACTGGACAGTTCAGCTAAGATATAAGCACCACCTTGTGATTTTCTCACAACTACCATAGGTCCTAGATACCTTGGCTTCATCTTTCTGTCTGCCGACATTTCTATAGCTGAATTCTTTACCAAAACCAGACTTTCTGGTCCTAGATCAAACTCCTCTATCTTATGTTGCAGATCTCTTTCTAATTGTAAAGTTCTTCTAATCTTCTCCTTAGTAACTTTCTCTCTCATTTCTTCTACATGAGCAACATGCTTAGCCAATGCCATTGCTCATAACCCTATTAACTCCTCTCTAGAGAGCATTCTCTCTGGGTATTTGACTAACCACGTCGCCTCTATTATGTCTAAAGGTATGGTCAGATGAGCATCCATCACTATAAAGTACAGTGAACACCCTGTCCCTTTTTTTACTGTAATTCTATCTGCTCACATCACATAGTGTAAGTACTAAGCCCACTTCCTGATATCTCCCTTTGTCGCTTTGTATAGTATTTGTCTGAGATCCTAATGTGGCCTTTTGACTATACCATTTGCTTGTGAGTTATATGGGGAGATTGTCACTCCTTTTATTCCGTATTTCTCTTCCAGTGTCATATGACAGAAAATACCCATTAAATAATATAATTTCTTTTATATTTTATATTATTACTAATTTTTTGCTCCTAAACTCCTGTTGTCTACTCCTATAGGATCACAATGTAGACTAGTTA
>Ga0153963_1000125_pt1 | contig 11285 bp, 8 predicted proteins | sample TSFL047MetaG_FD_104692 | JGI IMG/M metagenome (GOLD analysis project Ga0153963, IMG submission 104692) | Attine ant fungus gardens microbial communities from Florida, USA - TSFL047 MetaG | ecosystem: Host-associated > Fungi > Mycelium > Unclassified | place: USA: Florida, Withalacochee...
AAGTTTAGACAAGCAGCAAAGATGTTGTTAAGTCTGAGGTCTAATCCTCAGACTATGAGTCCTTATATACACAATTGTGATGGTCTGTGCACTAGTACAGATCATCACCTGATTACTACCTATTGTTCTACATATATTAGTGTCTTTGTACTAGAATAATGATAACATAACCATATGGAGGCTGTCCTTTGTTCTAAGAAAAGGACAGATGACTATCTATAGATAATTAATAAAGTTCATGTGCAAATATTAAGGCCTTCATATCTCCACTAATATTAATTGCCTTGAGATTTTTCTAGGCTCATTCTGAGAGTTATGAAGAAGGCTTCTGCTGAGCTTAGAACCGAAGTATTGATCATGGTGGTTTCCGAGATATTAGCAATTTAATAAACAGTAACATGGTAGTTATTAGTTGATCTACTTAATATCTTGGCTAATATTAATTGCCTTGAGACGTAACTGGTATTAATCAAAAGGTCTTCTTAAGGGCTTTAAGCTGGATTTAAGACTATGGGAATCATAAAAGAATTCTCAAGACAATTAATATTGGCCAAGATATTAAGCAGATCAACTGATAACCACCATATTACTGTTTATTAAATTGCTAATATCTCGGAAACTACCATGATCAATGCTTTGGTTCTAAGCTTAGCAGAAGCCTTCTTTATAATGCTCAGAATGAGCCTAGAAAAACCTCAAGGCAATTAATATTAGTGGAGATATGAAGGCCTCAATGTTTGCACATAGACTTTGAGAGCAATCCAAAAGTAGTAATAGTTTTCCTTTTATCTCTTAATTACTTAAGTCTCAGGGCTTTGTAATTATGATAATATAGTATTTGGAGTGTAGTTGGATTGGAAAAGAATCTCTTGACTCCTACCTCTATCTATACTGCCTCTGAAATTGTAAATGTAGACCTATTAAGAGTAAGAAGACTAGAATCAAAAGGGATATCTTGAGTAAAACACAGAATATACCCAGAACTCAATCTAGAGAAAAATAGCAGATGCAACTTAGACAGGCTTCAGAGAGGACAGCAGACTAGAAAAGCTTAGCTAGGTACATACTTGGATTGCATCACACCCATAAGGTTTGGTATTAGGAGTGCAAACAAGAGAATAACTAAGTATGAAGGGTCCATGAGTAATCAACTAACTATATTTTCCAGTAGAGCTTTTGTTATGGTGTGTAAATGTTGACACCTTAGAGAGGCTATATGACAATATCATGCTGGACAGCTGTTTAGGCAAAATAAATAACTATTTTTACCTTAATAACAAGAATAACCAGCTTGAAAATTGAGTTTGGCCCTTTAGTAATGTTTTCTAGATACCCAGTCATGGACTTAAGCACACTACTTGAGTAGCAGAGTAATAGCTGTAACCACTACTATAGATATCTCATAGATGCTTGTCCAGGTACCCTGTATCAAATTTATAAAGAATTTTCCTTCTAGAGTACTCTTGAGGGTAGAGGTAAGTTTCAAAGCCTAATCTTGACTAAAGTAACATCATATCTCAGTGGCCAGCAGTGCTATATCTAGAAAAGTTACTATTAGATCCAAGCCATCATTACTGATGACTAATTATAACAAGATCAAGAGAGACAAGTTGATATAGGGTTATATCACAATCACAGTAGAAGGAAACTGAGTTCTGGAGGAGTGAGAAGATATAGAGGATGTAGTAAGAAAAATAAGAAAGTTGGGAAGAGAGGTAGAAGAGAGTTTTGATGAAGACAATATACTCGAGAGCAAAATGACACAAGATTGCCATCTCTTTCTATAACCTAGCAAGAGGCTTGAGAATTATTTATTGTGCAAAGGCAACTTCCTAAAGTATGGTTAGAAGAGCAGGAAGTGGTAGCCAAGTGTTCAGGCGAGATGTAGCCCCATTATATTGGCCTTATTATATTTGGAAATTTGGAGGTTTTCTTTGTCTTACTTTCCTTGTTGTCTCACTGCTTTGTAATCCTAATAAAATACTCTAGGGCACAGAAGGGAATTTGAAGAATCATATTCTTATTATTTCTCTCTGTTGCTCTAGAGCTTAATAGCTATTTAAGTGATTGAGTCTTGTTCTCTAAGTTTCTTTTCTCTTGAAAAATATCTAAAACCTTCCCTTGAAAAGAAAATCAAATACTAATAGACTTGGACACTTGCTTACACTAGGAGCTAACCCCTTGCTACATGTTTTTGGAGTAGGTTTTCAACTGTATAGTCAGTTGAAGTAGAGCTTATACAAAGACATAGAAGTTCTAGGTAGTACTACTGTATTAAAGGTGAGCCAGGATACTAGACTAGGGAAGGACAACAGTGTCATAACACAAGACAAATGCATGTCTTTGAGATCTAATTGTAGTAAGAGACCTCTCAAGTAGATTCTAAATTTACTATTTTAATTTCTTTCAGTGTTATTTGCATTTTTTCCTACTTTTCCTATATAAGCTCTCTTCTCTATTTGATAATCTCCCTAGTGTAAGACTTTAGCCAAGATAACTTTAGCCAAGATAACTTAAATCTCCTCTAAGTCTGAGTTGACAAGAAGAACTCAATAAAGTCCTTATGTCAAATAAGGGAAGACAGGGAACAGAAAGGAGGAGTTATAAATAGAATTATACTCTGGAATGGATGTATGGTACTACTTCAGAGAATAGATAGTACTTAGCAAGGATGGAAAACCCAAAAAAGCAGGCTCTGGCAGACAAAATAAGAATATTAGAGCAGAGTATGACTTTTGATGAATGATCTTGGCTTTAACTTATGTGTTGTGCCCTGGTCTCTGGTCATGAGGTCGGTCACTTATTTCAGAATAGGGTAAGTTATCAGAACAGAGGTCCTATGGGTATAGGATAGAGACTGAAGTGAATAGGAATAGAATTAGAATTAGTTAACGTTAATTTACAAACTAAGGAAATATACTATAACTACTCAGTACTTATAGAAAGACTGAAATAGGAGGAGAGTAGTCTACAATGCTATCCCACTATTTATAACTGTTAGGAGAATTATTAGGGAAAATAAAATTATATAATTATTAGATTTCTAGAATATGATACCTTATCTATTTCTTATACACTACTTATACAACTACTATATGGTCTGTGCACTATTTTCCACAGTTATCATGTGACTCCTCATGTGACATTTGGACATGTGATAGTGACATGTGACACTTTTCTGCACTTCTTTCTTGTGTAGTAAGTCCAAAAAGAAAAGAAAAGAAATATAAATAATGACTTAGCTGTTTTGCCAAGTCATGACACCTAGTGCCTACTTGTGAGTGTACAATTATAAGACATCCTGGAGATTTTGTTTTTTTTATTTGTTTTTATCTTTGTCAGAGATCATTATTTTGATCCCTATTGTTATATAATAGAAAATAATAATTTAATAAAAATAATTCTTTTTATATATTATTTATTACTAAAATTCACTCCTGAACTCCTGTTGTCTACTCCTATAAGATCATAATATAGACTAGTTACTTATACTTCTCCTATTCTAGACATAGTATAAGTACTCCATTAGTTATATCCTAGTTCCTTAGTTTGTAGATTAACATATCTTACATGTTCTATCCTCACTTCCATTAATCTATATACCATTCCTCTCCTAAACTCCTAGCAACAATTCTGTCCTTCTGAAATATGCAACCACATGTGACAACAGATTGAGGTACAGTATATAAGCTGAGGCTAAGGCTATTTCCTAATTTTGTTGTCAATTCCCTTTTTCCTCAGAATAACCCTATTCCATTCCAGGTTATTTTGTTCCTGCTTCACATGTTTATGACAGAATCTACAAACTTCTATTGGTCACTGTCACACTCAACTACCTTGACTTTACTGTCCTTACTCATTTGCTCTACTATTTCTATCCTTTACACTAATTGATGTCTAATTCCATTTATTCAACTACAGTATCTCCAGTGAGTACAGTCTTTGGATGCTCTGAGACCACACTGAGTTGGAACAAATGAGTTCAATTTCTGACCCCTTGCTCCCAACTTCTGTCTTTCTAACCTCTACTCCAGAGTCAACCGACTAGTTTGACTTCAGATTCTATGTCTTTATAACCAGTTGTTCCTATCATTGAGTCCAATCCTTTCATTTTATAGTTTAACCCATTTGTTTATTTACCCTCTACCAAAAGAATCAATGCCTTCTGTCATCTGTCCAATACTCTAAAATAACCTTTGGTTGCTTCTCCTGTCAAAGTCCGTATTCTGGATATCTTTGACAGAACGGACTTATACTAACTTCACCATTTCCTCTTCTAATGTTGTCTTTATTTCTGCTCCAGACCAACTATTGTTAAATCAGATTCTGACAAAATCAATTTTACAATGACTTATGTGTCTGGAGTGATACAAGATTGGCTTCAGGTAGCATTGGAACAAGAGGATCAAGGTGTTCATTATATATGGTTATACTCCTAGTCTTCCTTTGTCAAAAAAATACATATATACTTTGGCATCCCAGATGTTGTTGTGGAAGTGGCTCACTTCTTAGATCATCTCCATATGAATCCTAATAACTGGATTGCAATTTATAACATTGCTTTCCTCTAGTACTCTACTGAGTTACAGTAGATAGAAAATGCCCTTTGCCATAGGTACTATGTTAGACTCCCTGATCGTATTCAGGATGTTATTTCTACTCATGAAGGAGGTAAACCTTCTACCTTCCAGACTCTATATTCTACAGCTGTCTCTGTTGACAATCAATTCTGGGAACAAAAATGCAAATCTAAAAGGGCTCCATACTCCACTCTGCAATGTTCTTTATATCCAGAGTATTCTAAGTCTATCTCTAAATTGTTATTATCTAACTCTGGTTTCAATAATAAGGCCTCAGAGTCTTCTGAGAAGTTTTCTAGTCATCAACAAACTCCGTCTCCAGACCTCTTTGACTCTGTCTCCAAATTGTCATCGTCTGTTCCTGATTCTAGTTCCATAGTTTTTAAATCTCTTACTAGTATTTTGTTTCTGGGTCCACAACAAATTCCATTGTTGGAGCTCTTTGATCCTGCTTTTATCCTGTTATTTTCGATGTCTGGTTCTGGTCCTAGGATCCTGAGACCTCCAGTTAAAGCCAAGTCACTATATTAATAGACTCGCTCTACAAACTTGGTAGCAATCTCTTTTCAGAGTTATTGGTCTAGGTCTTCTGTTTCTGCAAATTTCTCTTTGCTTTTGCTTTTTGGTCTCTGCTCCACCTGTTCTTATTCTGTTCTTGATCTGGTTCTGTTCTCTACCTTGTCTAGTACTCAATTTGATTCTGTATTCCTTTATATTCCTCTGGTTATACAATGATGATTATTGTCAAACCCTCTACTCTAGTTTATGTTCTCCATGTTATAACTATCTCTAGTGATTTTCCAATCCTCTTTTCCCTGGCTTTTGCATGAATCTTGGGCTTCCATGCTATTTTGCTTGTCCTATCTTGCTCCTTGGTCTGGGAACTATAATATATCTTACTGACAATCCATTGATTGACTGAATAGAATCACAACTTGTCCTACCATTTCTGCCTAAAGTACTAGCATCTGTCAGGTGTTTTCAACTTTTATTGGTTTATCATTCTGGTGTAGTCAAATTTCTAACCAACACATTTGTTTAACAACTCTGCCCTGGACTTGTCAAATCTATCACTCTGACAAATCCTCTACAAATTCTAGTCTCTGCCAAGCTTCCATACTCAATCTAGGACCTCTATGTCCACTTTAGGTTTCTGTACCCATCTCTCTCTCACCATCTGGATCACTGCCAACAAATTTTTTCAAAAGTTTGTCTCTGTTGTTCCATGATTTACTCATACCAGAGTCCATAGTCCATAGTCATAACTCAAATACTTCAAATTCTTACTCTTATTGCTAGATGATGGGATGTCTAACCTTAAGAAGGGGATAGAGATCAAACCACTCCTCTAAAAGCACAAATTTCCATGCCAGACACAAATTCTATTCAAAACAAATTACAAAAAAGAAAAAAAATTATTATTATTTCTTTTCTACTCTGTCGAACTGCACAGACAATGCCAAAGTCCTAACTACTTCCTCTACCCCTTCCATTTTATCTTCTCCATCCTCAATAACTATTTTGGACCACTTGTTATTATCACACTCCATCTCTATTATTCCCCTATCTTTTCCAATGCATCTGCAACTCTTTTGACCTGAATGACCAACTCGTCTACCTTCTCCACCTTCTCCAACACCTGCTCTTTTTACTCCATGTCTGTTTGTTGCTTGGTTTTTCTTGCTTATACCCTCCTAGCTATTTCTTCCTTTGCTTTTCTCCATTGAAAGAGTGCAAAAGAGAATTATATACTGGGACAAACAAAACAATGATATACCAGCTCCCAATTGTGTGCTAAAGATCTGAGGAGAGATTATCAAAGTTAAAGGTTTAAAAATAATTAGAGAAATAAGAATTATATACAGCTCTAGTAAAATATATGTTGGTGGTTGTAAAAGGATCGTAAGATCTCTTTAGATTATCATCACATAGCTTTCCTAAGGTGTCAACCTTTACACACTGTGACAAAAGCTCCTCTGGAAAATACAGTTAATTGATCACTTATGGACCCTCCATACTTAGTTGCTCCCTTGTCTGCACCTCCAATACCAAACCTTATAGGTGTGATGCAATCCAAGTGTACACCTAGCCAAGCTTTCCCAGCCTACTATCCTTTCCAAAGCCTACCTGAGTTACATCTGCACCTTCTCCCCAGATTGAGTTCTGGGTATATTCTGTGTTTTTCTCAAGTCACCATACTAGTCCCAGTCTTCTTACTCTCAATAGATCCACATTCACAATTCCAGAGGCAATGTAGATAGAGGTAGGAGTTAAGAGGTTTTTCTTTGATCCAACTGCACTCTGAATACTATATTAAAGATATTACAAATGGCTGAAACTCAAGAAATGAGATATAAAAAGGAAACTATTACTACTTTTAGGATTCCATTAACTCCTTTTTGTTCTAAGTCCTCCCAAAATCCCACTGATAACGTGGCCCTTTTCTTTTTTTGTAATAACATATTCTCTTACCAAGTTCTTCCTATCAAATATGACATGTCTTCATTGCCACTTTCTTCTAGAATATTCTTCTGGCTTCCTCTATCATACTCTTGATACTGCTTTGTAATTTGGACTTTTTCAAATATCTGTTATAGTTAGCAAGTCCCAATAAATGTCTAGTATCTCCAAGTCACATTCTAGAGGTTATTTATCTAAATATAATTGATCTGATGCCATCAATGCTTATTTACAAGCACTCAGTCTAAGTTCTTCATCTGAGTAGTACTAGTCCTAGAGTACAAGTTTATCATCTTTCTAAGTTAGTCTATCTAAAAGTGAATCTAGAGCATAGTCCCTTAGTAACTCTCTTAGTAACCTGATGCCAGTTCATCTTAATTGCTTCTCAAGGTCTCAAACATGAGCTCTAGGTTGATTATTACCTGCTTAATATATTCATTATATAATGTTATATTCTGAGGATATAGAAAGGGTTCTAGAGCAAATTTCAATTAAGAATCCATTGTTATAAAGCTTATCAAATGTTATCTTCCATAGAAAATTCACTTGCAGTGTAACACTGTGTACCATTCATGTCAAAAGGCTTGCAAGCTGTCTTTGCCCTAGCACAGGAAGAACAAGACATTGCATTCCTAAAACTAATTTAGCCAATAATTCTACTCCGAAAGGATATAAAACTCATGGAAGGTCCTGTGATAGACACAGTGTGCCAAAATTGGCATATTGCTCATAGGGATTTTTCTCACCTATTGGCTCTATTCCCAACTCCTTTGCCATTTCTTTCCTCTCCTAGTATTGGTCCAAAGTCTCCTTGGGAAAATAACAGACTTATTGTCTTTTTGTCAGAGGGAGGAGGTCAATCAGATTCATCTCCTTGTCTGACAGTAGAACTACCAATGGTTCTGGATTCATCTTCTTCAACCAATTCTTTCTCTGCACCTACACAACTGCTACCTATTGATCCACTTTCTAACAAAAGCTATCGTTAGTCTCCTTTTACCTCTGCTATTTCTGCTCTGTCTTCATCTGCCTCTCCACTTTCTCCTTTTGTTGTCTCTTCTCCTCTGCTTGCCTTTTTACTTTTTCCTCTTGTCTCTTTTGCTCTGTTGCCCTCATCTCCTTTCTTGCTTTTTGCTCTGCCCATTGTTTCTTCTCTTCCTCCTAGAGCCTTGTCTTTGTCTCCTCTCTTTGTTTTACAAGCTCCTACTTATATCTTTCATTGTCAGAGTCCAACATCAAAGCAGAGTTGATTATGTGTTGCAACGACATTATAGTTTAGGATCAAAAAAGAAAATTTCATAAAGCTAGTTTTTAAAACTATAGATCAGGTAATAATTAAATTGCTTATCCAACAGGGCTTTGAGGGCTCAGCCTTAAGGGAGGGATACTGTCATATGACAGAAAATAATAATTTAATAAAAATAATTCTTTTTATATATTATTTATCACTAAAATTCACTCCTGAACTCCTGTTGTCTACTTCTATAAGATCATGATATAGACTAGTTACTTGTACTTCTCCTATTCCAGACGTAGTATAAGTACTCCATTAGTTACATCCTAGTTCCTTAGTTTGTAGATTAATGTCTCTTACATGTTCTATCCTTACTTCTATCAATCTATATACCATTCCTCTCCTAAACTCCTGGTAACAATTCTATCCTTCTGAAATATGCAACCACACATGACAGCAGATTGAGGCATAGTGCATAAGCTGAGGCCAAGGCTATTCCCTAATTTTGTTGTCAATTCCCTTTTTCCTCAGAATAACTCTGTTCTATTCTGGGTTATTTTGTTCCTACTTTACATGTTCATGATACCCATTGATACAATACCTAGGTTTGGTATTGTATCTCTACCTATAGTCCTTAACTGACTACAAAGTCCCCTTAAGCCAAGGGCCCAGCTATGTATAAAAGTAACTAGTAATTACAATAACTACTAGTCAAAGGTTAAATGATATGAGAATAAGAGTGAGCAAGGTCTAAGATAGATGATGCTTAAGTAGTGGAATTGAGCTCTAGTGTAAAACTCTAGCTGCAATAACTTAAGCTTACTCCAAGTCTAAGTTGATAAGGAGAACTCAATAGAGTTCTCATATACTACTTATTGTAGCAATTGACCTCATTGCTTCTAGGTGTTCTACACATCAACTGCTTCTTTCATTGACATTTCCTTAGTTGTATATTAGCTTAGTTAGTACCTCACTGGTAGAGCATATTCTTTACTCAGTAGATCTCATGTCTACCATATACTTATCTCTACTCTACCTCATGGTACATAAGTATATATACAGTAGATACTCTCCTGTATTCCTTACACTTGACTGATTGTATCACTCCCTTCCTTTCTCTACTCTCATCTCATCCTTGAGTCTTTACTTGAGTGTTGCAATCTAAGTTACTTCTAAAGGTTGTAACACTTATATACCCACTACATGGTCTGTGCACTATTTTCCCATGCTTATCATAAGACCTTATTATTTATGTGATGTCACACTGATCTGTGACATGTGACATTGACATGTGATACTTTCTTATACTCCTTCCTTGTGTAGTAAGTAAGAATAAAAATAAAAATAAATAGTAACTTAGCCATTTTACCAAGTCATGATACCTATACTATTTATAGTTTGATTCTGTTATATGTCTTGAGGTTGCAAATCAAATGTTCAGATATGCAGGAAATTATTTCCTTTCTGGGCTCCTCATAACAACTAGCAACAACTGAAATGAGATTCTATTATTTTTCTATTGATATGGTATGACTTATGGTGTTGTAGAGTAGAACTCTATTAGTTAAGTACAGCCATCTACATGACTAGTAACAACTGAGAGTAGAACTCTATTATCTCCTGAGATTTCATATATCAGTGGTAGTAGTTAGCTATTAGATGGGAAACATGCCTGTGGAGGTACTAAACCTAGGAGTACCAAGTGATGTCTATTTGGGAAAGATATGCACATATTGGGACATCAAATGGGTACCAAATAGATTTGTATAGGAATGATTTAATGTATAAGCATACAGCCAGGCTAGCTGATTCTGCTCACCCAGGCATCAGACCTGGTTTTCTACAACAAGGCTGGTTTTGCTCACCTAAAAAAAACAAGTGAAGGTTGTTCATAAGTGTCTCGTACAAGATAACATAGTAGTTGATGCCAGACAAATGACCCCATCAAGCCACCAAGTGTATCCATTGGGCCAAATCTATTTTTGAAATGAGACTGATGTCAAACAAGTTTAAAATGAGTCATATCTATTTTTAATACGTCAGTTTATTTTAGGTGTGGCATAAAGGTGCTAAGGAAGAATATTACTATGCGATGATGGTTAGTAAAGTATGTACATGAGAAGCTCACCTCAGAGGTCACCTAGCGGGTGAACAAATGACTGAGGGAGGTACATCATCTACTCGACTATCTAAGTGAGTTATGACAAAAAACTAGTGATGTTTTAGTATAGGATGTCTCAGACTAACCAAGGCGGATTCACGTGCGTAAATTTTTTTCACATGCATAAGTCCACCTCGATTTGGAGAGCTGATTGTTAACAAAGTGTCTGGAACCAAGTACAACTCAACAGGCAAGTGGATATACTGACCTCAGATGTTACCAAGCAGGACTAAGGGTGGTGAATATACGTGCCTAGAGCTTCTGTTGTCAACGAAGATGAGGTGTTTCTACCCTATATGATATGGATGTAATCTAGCTTCATAAGGTTTCAGTAAACTAGGCGCCCACATGGACACCAGAATGGAGCCTATTGTTCCAAATATAAGTAGAATTCTCGGCCGATAATTCCCTAGGTCACGGGATAGGAGGGATATATAAAGCTGTAGCTTTTAGATCGATCAACCAACTACAGTTTTCTACTTTATGCACACTCTGCGACTCATGTGCTGCTTTTGTGATCGTCTGGTGGAGTTTCCCAGGACAGGGTTAACTGGCATGCATAACAGGCGACCACTATGATTGGCACCTGGCATTGTCCTGCCTGCTTTGGTCCAAATGGTAGGTCGAAAATTCATTCATTGGTGCAATTTTGACATTTTGTAGATCGAATGCCTGGTACCGTGCTGTGGCCCCCTGCTGGTGTCCAGGATTGTACTCTGGTGGATCTGATTATTGGCATTTCGCCATAGCCCGTCGCATTGTCCTGGACCCTACGGTACGTTGGTGATCAATTTACTCACCGGTGGAACACTCATGTCGCGTAGGTAAAATACTTGGCATCGTGTCGTGG
>Ga0153963_1000126_pt1 | contig 11284 bp, 6 predicted proteins | sample TSFL047MetaG_FD_104692 | JGI IMG/M metagenome (GOLD analysis project Ga0153963, IMG submission 104692) | Attine ant fungus gardens microbial communities from Florida, USA - TSFL047 MetaG | ecosystem: Host-associated > Fungi > Mycelium > Unclassified | place: USA: Florida, Withalacochee...
GAGTACCGATATCGCAACGAAGGTTCGAGTATAACAAGTCCAAGTACGCATTTATACACTATCTAGCTGCATCAACGGATAAGTGCTCCGGGTATCATTTGAAGGGCGTGATAGTTGGAAAGGTCTACTTTTGTGTCTATTATTCGGTGTGAAACCACCAGTGCACTACCTAACCAATATAACGAAAGAGAGACTATCATGAAATTCGAGATCATGGATGGCGCACCTGTACGAGGTCAGCCTGTGGTAGTCATCTTTATTTGACGAGGTGTTCAAACGGTGATAGGTGAAACGATACCCATATGGTTATTCTTGGGAGGATTTGGTTTCACTCCGATATTTCGTGATGCCAGTTAGAAGTTTAGCACACCGGTTTTTGATATCAGAGGCGATTTCTGTCTGGTGAGTTGAATTCTGTTTTAATTTTGTTATCAGAACTAACCGCTGGATCAACAACCCTGCCCACATCTGTATAGCATGCAAATACTCATGGGTCAAGTCTGCTAATTCGGTTGGATTACTCATTGTATCTGGATGGCTTCGTAGGCGAAAAAAGCGGTTGGCCAAATAAATCAGGAGAAGTAATGGTTTAATTTTAGAACACTATATTCACTAACCTGATATCATCTTATCTTCTTGTGGTGATCGGCCAGCGTGCGACGAATGGCGTTCACCTCAAAACAACAATAAAAGCGCTCTCACTGCTTCTCACTGCTTTTCAATTGTGTAGGGGTCTGCATAACCACTCTAACCACTTGGGTCTACAGAGATAAATTACTCTACTCTTTCGTGTGAAAACTCATGGCTGCGATGAAAATGTGATTTTGGTTAAAATAGAATGTCTCGAAGAGTTGTTACTTTGCTCTGGATCATAGACCCAGATGTATCGGTCCCTCAACAGCTATGAAGGCAGGGATTAGGAACTCAACTTGTCATCACTCATCTCTCAACTCAAACAGAACACATTGGTTATGCAATTTCAGCATCTGTCATTATCAGTACATGCAGTATCCGAAAAAGGAATGTGTACAATGAAGACCAAGAGTAATGAACGAGTAGCTAGTAAGCGCCCGCCTCCAATCAGGGATATCATGTGAGGTATTTACGACAATTGCACAGCGGGAAAGAATGAAAGTGCTGTATCAAATGCCTTTGGATATGAATGTTGGAATGACAAAAAAAAAGATGACCAAAAAATACTGGGGTATGATTGCTACAACTGAAAAAAAAACTGTGATCACTGCACTCGAGCCCAACAGTGAAAACAATGCAACGAAGGATTAGAGGGATGACAGATAATAAGAGGGTACTGATGCCACAAAGAGCGGGTATAGATAGTATGGTGAGCAAGGGCAATCAGAGATCGCAAATCGGCAGACAAATGATTGAATGGCTAGTCCCAAGTGGTACTTGTAATGCAGCTGAATGGAGCAGTATGAATGATAGAATGGCAGTCCAAAAAGTCCACTAGAAGATGCGCTACCGAGTGGCATCAAATAAAATGATGTCGGAAGTTCAGAGGCCGAATCCCTTTTCTCAAGTGAATCAGCTTTCTCTTCCCTTGGCCATCCTTTGGCTCACAAATTAGCATTAGCATAGATTAAAACTGCAATTTCTCCCACGACCGCACCATGTCATCAGGATTTGCCACATCATGCAGACCGCGTAGTTCACCTTTGTCCTTTGAAAACTCTAGTCTGGCCTATGGCTGCAAAGTCTACCTCGCTCGACTTCGGCAGCTTTGACGGCAAATCCATTGCAAGAGTGAACTCCTCCCTCCTGTCCTCTCCTAGCCGCACCGTGTCCATCCCGGCGACAAGTTCACCCATATCATTCACTGACACATTGTACGGGATGGGAACTGATTCCGAGCCATCAATGCCGGCAGGCTCGAGATCGCGTGATGAAGCTCGTGAGAGAGAACGAAATGGTGTCTTGAATGCATTTTTTGCCACATGGAGGGGGCTGATCTGATTTATGGGGTCATTTACTGTGTATTCCGATGGAATCGCCGGTAAAGTGGCAGGACGAGGCATCAGAATAGACGACATAGAAGATGGAGGGACAGAGATAGAAGTTGCTGTATTCACCAGCTCTGACAACGGTTCTAGAAACGAAAGGGTGTGACACCCTTCAGAGAGCGTAGCAGGGCATTCTTGATCACATGATGCTTCCAATACCCTTCGGCATTGGCATTGCTTCTGACAGGAGAGAAATTGAGAAGAATGCGTGTGAAGGACTCTGGGCCGGGCAATGTCAAAAGCCACGCCTTCATGAATTCTGGTCACAGTATTGTTCTGTCTATGGGGAATACTGACATGAAATTCAGTATCTTCCTCGTCGCTGGAGTCCATGATATCAAACCCTGCTCCAGTGACAATGTCGAGATCCATCTGAAGCTCTCGCAAATCGTCGAATTGATTGAGATTCAAATCGCAAAATTCATTATCGTTATGCTCAGCTGAGTTTGATGATTTGGAAGGGATATATAGAGTACTTTGATTATGCTCCATGTCCTCTTCCTCCTCCACCACCTCGCTCACTGGAAGGAGGTGAACACCCTTCGAAGGAATAGGAATTCTGGATCTCTTTGGTTCGATGCCATTGCGCTCGTCGTAGCTGGTAAATATTTCCTCACCGACAAACGGCATGTCATCCTCGATTTGACCTGAACCAGCATCCTTATGTTCCATTGGATTAACTTGCTCGAATTCTATGTCTTCAGCGTTGACAACCCATATACCTAGTGCACTTCGATGGATCGGGACAGAAAATCCCAGCCTACTATGCGGTGCGCCAATACCAATTTTCACTTTATATTGATGAGATATCTTAGCTTCTCTAAGTGACCTGGTCAATTCTATGCCATTCGGGCACAAGGCACGATTGAGCCACGCTCGACGCTTTCCTCGGACTTCGAGAGCATCAAGTCGGGTGTTTTCTTCATATGCCATTCGAGCAGAATGCGAATTGTGCAAAAGGATCAAATGAGTGAGATTGTGGATATGAAAATGCGTCGAATTTGAAGTTGGCGATGCAGAATTCAAGTATGATTGATTTGAAATAGATATTAGGCATGTATTAGGAAGTGACGAGAGATCCTGAGATGCGATGGCTGAAGGTAAACCTAACGGAAGATCAAGATATTCAGACGTTGGTGTCTGGATTGAACTCTCATCCGTATCGGTGTCAGTAATCTCTTCATCAGTCTCGTCACTTCTCTCTTGGGTACGACAACTGGAGACAGAATCTACTTCTTCCTCATCATCCGATGCTGGAGGCTCGCAAGAAGTTGTGGCCGAGAATGTCTCGTGTGAAGGACGTCTCTCGTGTTTGAGATTCTGTCTTTTCCGGCTGAAAAGAAATAACGAACTGGATACAGTCGAAGATGTGCTTAGATTCAAAGCCGAGTCAGAACTTGGCGGTAAGAGGGGTATGTATTGCGGCGGAGGACCCCATGACTTCAACCTCTTTCTCTCTTTTTCTCGCTCTCTCGCAAGATGCTCTTCCTGACAATGCCGTACCTCATTGAGAAGGCTATGCAAGATCCAGATATAGTATCCACCTTGTGGGACTCGTTGGTTGAGCTCGTGAAGGACGTAGAGTCGAAAAGCATCTACAAGAGAAGAACGTGCTCTGCGACGGAGAAAACGAGGGCAGGTGTTTTGTGGAAGCGGCATCGAGTTGTAGGCAGGCAGTGAAGGGGTTGCATATAGCTTAGGTATTAGTGGGATGGAAGAAGATATGGTCAAGATTGTTGGTGAAGGGAGAGAAAGATTGATGATCGAACTAGTAAAAAAAATAGTCATTGACAGTATTGAACCCTGGATGAAATAGCACCTACTTCAAAGAAGAGAGTCTCGACATAATGGTCATGAGTATCGAGCGCTTTTTCTTATGTTTGGTACTCTTGACTAAAGGAGGAACAGAGACCAACTGTTGCTGCCTCAGTCTCTCTCGCTCCCTCTCCCATACTTGCTCCTTCTCCCTGTGTTTCTCTCTCTGCCGCTCCTGCTCCGCTCCGAGCGTGCTCAGACATACATCATCAACAACACTTTCAAGTATCTTCAGACACTTGATCGCAAGCCCTTCTGCATTAATTTTCCATTCTGTAATAGTTCCATCAACGAATCGACAAGTCACTAAAAGAGCAGGAACGTCGAATATGACTTCATCAAGAATGCAAGGGAAAAAGGTGGCCTTGTCTAATGTATGCTGCCACCTAGGCATTGGCAGTTCATCGTGCATAAGGTTGGAAAAATGTGTCGTCCATGTCGAAGGAAGAGATAATCCACCAGGCAAATCCTCGAAGGTGATGTTAAATAGGACACTTGGATGAGGAGGGATTGGCAAAAGTCTGATTAACATGGTCAAGCTGGCTTGAGTTACAAAGCAGGCGCTTGGTGTCCGGTAAGAAGTAGGATCGAGCGAGGGTTCATATAATGATCAGTGTTAAGCGTACTGGTAAGTAGTCCGACAAGTCAGTTTATAATCTGTAGAAAGGGGAGGGAGAAACTTGCGCAGGTTATAGATATAATGCTCGGCGCGCCTGTGCTTTCGACAGTCAAGAGTGATATGACTGACAGGATTTCCAATATGTGATGTGAAGGAGTTGGCAATTAGAACAAAAAAATTGAGTGTAACAAGAAACAGCTTGAGGGTGATAGAAAGAGAGAAAGGAGGAAAGCACAAAGAAAAAGCTGTGTTTTAGTTTCAGGGTCAGAGTGTCTTCTCATACAGGGTCACTTCTGGTATCGTACCTCACGATGTTCGCCTTATCACCTGTTTCCCACACTATCTCATACTCTTACTATGATTTATGGAGTGCGTCTCTAGAGTCTTGTCATAACAACACGAGGCTACGGAACTGAACATCTATTTATTGTTCGACTGAGCCTGTGGTCTGAACTATTTTTAGACGCTTATTTCTTGGGGTCCAGTGCTTACTAGTTACTGAACTACTTGTTCATCCCGGCGGAAATCTCGTAGTCGTTCAAAAGACAAGCCAGGGCATTGAAATACTACAAGGAACACTTCTCTGGTCTAAGTCGTAAGCCATGTGACATCCTCTGTTATGTGACATGACTGCCATCCTACTTTCGCCGAACAAATAGTCAGTCGATTTCTATGCAGGCAAGTTCACGTCATGAGGAGATATGAGGCAAAATCATTTGGGTAGATCCAGATCAACATAAATACTATCCGCAAGTCTGATACTATTATAATTAGCACCGTCCTCTGCTCGCTCATGAGTTAATTTGAAACTCTGGGCTTTGCTATCAGAGCTTCTGAGTTCAGATCCATGATCTAGATGGGTTTCGACTTGGAGATCCTGGTAGCCTCCTAGTTCTTGCTTGGTGCTCAATAAATGCCTCAACCTAGAGAATTATATTCATTGCAAATTCCGGAGCCACCTATCATAGAGGTATCAAAAAAACTATTTCCGGAATGTCCACAGATATCAAAGTGCCCTCTGTACCTGTGACTCAATCTGCTCAGATAGTCTGGTCAGCCTGCTAGTTCCCATGCATTCCATATCCAACTTTATAAATATTGCCCGAGGACATCATTTGGAATTCCGAGAATTTAATGGGTCCAGTTGAATGTCACGAGATCATCACTGTAATTGTGATCCACTTGATAGGGAATCATTCGTGTCTGAGGTGGTCTGGGTTTAATATTCTTTGTCTTTTGTAGAGGGCGTGGCTGTCCTTTCATTGGTTTCGTCGTTTCAATCGCATCGTCAGTTCCGCCGTCGGAACTAGCTTCCTCTTCTGGCAGGTCAAGTAGATATCTGCGCCTTCTCCTTTCTGTTTCCCGTATATTGAGTCTGACACCCCATTTCGCCAATTGCTGTATACCATAGATACGTCACATTAGTCCTACCGCGAGATCAATCGTTCAAATTAATTGCACCTTTGTCAAATCCGTTAGAGCAGGCAACCCAGGAAATTCCTTTGTACTATAAATCCTGAATGAACCCTTGGCCCAACATTCTGCTAAGATGTCCAAAGTTGCATCTCTTTCGTTCGGTTCTATTTGAGTTTGTGCCTCATGTGAGGTGAAGACTGGATGATGACCTGAGCTCTCTCCGGGTTCTTGAAGGTGCCTGATAGGGTGCTGAGGCATTGCAGAAGAAATTGCATAATCCTGGGATCCATCAAGGTATGGTGATATATGATTAGAGTTCTTGGAAAAATGAGACCGGAAGCACGACTGGAAAGCAGATGTAAACGAGCTAGAATCAGGATTCAATGACGAGGATTCAGATGCATATGTAGGCGCGAATGTGGGCGGAATGGACAATGCTGAGAAAGAGTCTGGATAACCCCCTGAGGGTGATTCTGATAGTTGGTGCGGTTTTAAGTTGGGCGAGAAGAGGTCGAAAATCCGATAGCGTAACGTAAACGTTCCTTCAGATTTGACCGCAAGATCCTTAAAGTATATCAATATAAAGCTGGCATAGGCACCAGGAGACGTACTGAGAATACAAAGATAATACATTTCTTGCCGGATAGCTCTACAAGTACCGGCTGAACGAATGTTGTGCCAACGAGAGCCTGAGTGGTCTTAGATTGTTCGAGGAGTGGGTAACCCCCCTCGTAGTAGTGAACAATGTCCGAAGGGCCATAAGATCGGGGTCTGTATGGCGGTGAAGCCCCGAGAGATGGAGTATGTGGCGAACCAGTGGGGTAAAGATAGATGGGTCCATTAGTTGGCACTATTCTCGGACTGAGTGCAGCAGGTGCGTTCAAAGACGGAGGTCTATCTACTAAGGCTGTGCTGGGGACAGGAAACAAATCCACTGTACACAGTAGACCGTGAGTCTGCAATTCCCTTCAATAGATCAGATGAGTGAGACGTTTCTGCTTTATAAAAACGGAGAAACGGATAATACTCGTAATCAACCTCTTGTTCCTTCCCGGTCTCCGGAGAGTACCTCCACACACGTAAGAGGACAACCAGCGGAGGATCTAAAGGACGTCTATCGACCCGGGCATACCTACAGAGACGAAAAGCATAATGGTCATTTGGATAGAACGAACGATCGGAGAGCAAGAAGATTTACTTGCGCCCAAGGTTGGCTTTTTGAATTTCAGTAAGTTCATAGCGCATGATTTCGCCTGCAAATTGCCCAGAAGAGAAGTGAATGAGACGGTTAATGAGAATGGAGTCGGCAGTTGTGATCAGGTTTTGTGGACTTGTCTGGTAAGAGTCTCGACCAGCACTTGTAGCCTGTCTGTGCTTACACATCATGACTTGAAGTGGGGGAAATTGACATTCTTGAGAGTCAGAGAGCAGGAGGGCATTATCAACTTCAATGACAGATCCAGGACCGATATGGTTTGCTCCACCTTTAGATATTTTTTTACCGATCCGACGCTTTACAGACTATCTGAGTGACTCTGACGTTCCGGCTTGGAAATTATCAATTGATGCACGATATGTTCTCCATGGAAGTAAATTTGGATTTTCTCTTATAATAGGCCGATGCAAACCCAACTCCCTGGCGTATGGACCTCTCTCCGACTCTCCGACAGCAGTATCAATAGCAAGCCTTTATACGCCTATCAGCAACTTCGGAAGTCGTGCCTCATTAGTGACCTGATGGAAGGATGAAGTGGCCTAAAGTACCTTTAGGTCATCATACGTAGATATGTCAAGATACATGCGGAACGTTCACGGGAGAAACGTGGCCATCCTTCTTTACATGGGACAAAGACTTCTGTTTCAGATTGGATGTAGGTTCTGCGATGAACAGGCAAGAATGGCGTGTCTCTGCGCTTATCTTCTTGATTTTCACATTCACCTAGTGCTTTACTTCACCTTTTCTCACTTGTTCTCCAATCCAGCAACCCGGTTGAGCAGTAGCGTTTGATGCCTCATTGAGTGTGTACCAGGTATCCTTCTGCTGGTCTACTAGGTAGGATAGACTGAGGCTGATCCTGAGAGTACCATTAATGAAAGGTTTGACCCAGATCATAACTTGAATAAATGACGTTATACAAAGAGTATCAGACAAGAAAAAGCTATACTTGACCAACCTTAATCACTCGATCTGACGTAAGGTAGTCAGACAAGTGCGACGTCGCATTTGAATCCTCTCCTAGTGATGTTTTCTCTTGTTAAGCGTGTTGCTTTGCTTACTTGGATGACAAATTCCTGACGTATCCCATTGCAGTGAGCTCAAGACGATCCCAGTGGTGACGACAGCCTATCTTTGACACAGAAGAGCTTTTAAGGGACCACGTCATTGACTCGTCTAAATCGCATGAAGGGTAAAGCCACGGAACAACGCGGTTCGTCACTACGTCACTGGACATGATGAATATTGTGACTTCCCGTAGGCAGTCTGAGAAAATCTGTGACCTCAGATCTCAGACTGCTCCATGCCGAGATGCCGACCATAAGTTTCGAAAAAACGCCAGACCCCAGTACTTTTTTTTAATTAGAGATATCAGAGTGATATATCATATCTAGACATTCTCTCCATTGCAGATCAAGGTCACATACCATATACGGATGTTGTCTCCGATGTAGAATGAAGCTGGATTAAACATGCTATAATTTGTTTCTTATTTCTCCTGCCAAAGGTATTGTGATGAAGATTCTTTTCGAGTGAATAGGAGGCAATCTAAGCAACTGGGCTTACCTTTTAATCTCTTATCAAAGTCAGAGGGAGACTTCAAAAAATATTCTACCACAAAGAACTGTTGCACAACGTGCAAGCAATGTTTTGTCTGCGGGATAATTGAAAAGACATGATATTATTGTGTCGCATTGCGTGTAACGCAACGCGATGTGACATTATACCTGGAAACTTGTTGCGAGAATCAAATTCATCCCAAATTTTCTTAGACTGGAATTTCACACGCGCACTACATCCTCAGAACTTCCCAGATTCTTACAGGAAGTCACTCATTATCACCCTTGAGATTGTTTATCTCAAGCACCATCATCTAATGTCATGGTCATTCTGAACTTAACTTCTAGCACCTTCTCACTAACCATAACATGTCCAAATCACAATATCCATTCTCAAAACATCGTCATTCTATCCTAGTAACTGTACGTGATAACACTTTACTTCCTGGTCAAGGATTCAATCAAGCAGGAGGTGGACAGAAAGTGAGGGTATAATCAGCGTTGAGGCCAGAATCGCATGTCTTGAGTCCTGCTGCATCATCGAAGGCATATGCATATGCGTTCGGGCAATTGCTATGGAAGTAGCTATAAAATTCGACACCTGTTGTAAAGCTCATCAGGCATACTCGGTACCGTTTATTGACAATGATGCACGTACCAGAGCTTGGGCAAGTCGCTGGAGTGTTAAATTGCCCAGAACAGCAGTTGGGTGAATTGGCTAAGTATCGCACCATCAGTATCTTCTAAGTATTTCACTCCTTGATAGCTTGATGCTTACCCTGGTTTCCGTCCAAATTTGCTTCACAGGCACTCTTACAACCGACGGGAAAACCAGTACTGTCGAAGGGTCCCTTGAGTTCTGCTGGGCCTAGGCTATTGGATCAAAACTACTGACACTTCATAGGCTTACAATAACATACAATTGGGACCCAGGTCAACAGCGCATTCAGCGACGGGACATCCTTGGTTGTTGTTAATCCTCGCAGGAAGATTGTAACCGTCTACCATCGAGACTAAGGAGTAACAAGGTTTAATAAGGATGTTTGGATTTCAAATGAAAGAAATGTACTATCATAGAAATCTTTGTTTCCACTGGCTTGTAAAGTCCACTCAGCTAGAGTTGCAGGAGGAACACCCTAAGATGTAGTGAGCATTCGTCTCTTCATTGAGATTAAACGTACAGTCCCTGTATGAGGGTCACACAACAGGCCACCATTACATCCTCCATCGAGGCAAGAGTTCGGCCCAGGATTGACACTGAAATCACAGTTGCGACGGGCCTTAAAGATTCCATGAATATTGACGAGACTGATAAACATTGTTTGAGAATATACCCAGATTCTACCAGCCTTCCAGTCGTTAGGAACAGTGAAGCTAACGCTGGTGAACTCAGGTGCCTCCCATCTTGTGTGCACAGTCATTCAAATAGTCTGGTTTAGAGACAGAAAAACTCGCCCTGTAGCTTGACTTGGGACGCTTGAACCAGCATTTAAGTCAGTGAACATCTAAAAGCAAAGTCAAAGCACGTCTTTCAGCGAAGCGGAGATCCTACGGCTGGCCTGTGGAAGACGTCAACTATGATATCTCGCAAAGAGTAAATCTCTCGGCCTACCATATAGTAAAAGGACAATTATTGAAGACCTAGCTCAACCTTTAGCCATCCGACTGATCAGGCAAATAGAAATCGTACAGTGAAGGTACGGGCCGAAGCCACGACCACAAAAGCGAGATTTACCAACAAGGTATACTTCATTCTGATATTGTTAAGATTCAACAGTCTCAGTGGAACAATGTACATTCTTGTTTATCTTAACCAGTATTTATCTAAACGACTTTGGTTGCATCAAATCTTTTTTTTTTTGGAAAATGATGTTCTGGTGTCCTCCTCGGAGGAAACACCCAGCCTAACGAACCTCCTTTTTTATGAACACCACCAGACAGGTTGAAATGAAACTCAATGATAAACTCATTGCCGATATCAGACTGCCCAAGGTAACTCCACCACCACCAGAAGATTGATTCTAATCGAAGTCAAGTGTACGAGATAAAAAAGAAAGCACGATTAAGACACCCTCAGAAGGGATCTTTCAAATTTTCCACCATTTATTGCATTGCATTCCTGTTCAAGAAGATAGCCGCACAACCAAATACTCGAACTGCGAAGAGATATACACCTTAAAACATCTATCATTCAGATGTCAAAAATATAGTCTGGCAAACAATCAGCCTACTCTAAGAAGCGCTTGCTCCACCCTTACGCGATGGTGTCTCATCCATCCATACGCCAGAATCAAGAAACCATATGATCCACGCAACCCCAGAAGTAGACCTGTCGGACCCTCATTCATTCGCCGGCTGAATGATTGAAATCGAATCGCCAACTCCACAGACGCCTACGAATTCAACAGAATAGGAATAGGAATACGACAGTCAACAGTGTAGAAACAAAGATGATCCACTGAACATTTGGTCTCAGAACAATGAACTTACAAAACTGAAGACCTTGGCACACATGCCAAGCTTATACAGTCATGATAGACTGACAATTCCACCAGAGAATTCCTTTATTCAGAAAATACATGAGTTTTCCCATAGAAAATGTCAATAGGGATAAACAGCATTCGTTCATTGTTAATAA
>Ga0153963_1000128_pt1 | contig 11180 bp, 10 predicted proteins | sample TSFL047MetaG_FD_104692 | JGI IMG/M metagenome (GOLD analysis project Ga0153963, IMG submission 104692) | Attine ant fungus gardens microbial communities from Florida, USA - TSFL047 MetaG | ecosystem: Host-associated > Fungi > Mycelium > Unclassified | place: USA: Florida, Withalacochee...
GACAGTCATTGGCACTGGAAAAGATTCCAGTACCTTATTAAGTGGAAAGGATATGGCTGCAAACACAATTCCTGGGAGTCCACTTCCGAAGTCTCTATACCAGAACTCACAGCAGAGTTCCATTGCAAACACTCCAGAGCTCTGAGATATGTCTAACGCATGGAGTTCAACAACATCTTTCACTCCAAGTCCATTGCTCCAAGACATAGCAATCTTGAAGGGGGGGTGAATGTAAGGGGACACCTCCATTTCCACTCCTGAATGGCACGATGATACTCCGGAGCTACCTTAGCCTGTTTTACTAGTAATACTTAAACATACTAGTTTAGCTCTGATCCTGCTAACCCTGACACTAAGAAATGTAAGCTTAGTATATAATATAAAAGATCCCTCCAGGAGCCTCATCCTAATCTCTGAGGATTCTCCTGGAGTCTTGTGCCTAGTCACCCTTACAAGATTCCCCTAGCCCTACTATCACTTAGCCCCCATTCTCTGATGCAGAAGTCTATGAAACACTTAATAAATGCAGTAACAGTTCTGCCCCAGGCCCAGATCACCTTTCATGGAGGCACCTTAAAAGAATACTAAACGATGAAGAATGCATGACCAACATAGTCAACATAGCCAATACATGTATCAATCTCAGCTATTGGCCAACACACTTTAAGAAATCATTTTCTATTTTTATCCCAAAACTCAACAAACTCTCATATGATCCTAAATCATTCCAGCCCATCATACTACTCAACACAATTGGAAAACTCATTGAGAAGGCTATAAGTAATAGAATACAAGTCTACTCTATTGTAACAAACTTCCTGCACCCTAATCAATTAGGGAGCATTTGTCAATGATCCACCACTGATACAGGAGTATTTCTCATCTATGTTGTTTGTGCAGATTAGATAAAAAGACTACATATAAGCACTCTAGCATTTGACATCACTCAGTTCTTTCTCTCGCTCAACTATCAGCTATTCTCTCTTATCATGGCCAAAGCAGGTTTTGACAACAAAGTCACTCAATTCTTCTCCAACTACCTGACCAACAGACTTACTCAATACATCTGGAACCAGTTCACTTCACCACTTTTCAATACAGATATCAGAGTTGGCCAAGAATCTTTTTTGTCCCCTATTCTCTCTGCCCTTTATGTGGCTCCCCTATTTCACATATTCAAAAAAAGAACCATGAATCTTTCTATACCTGTCTCTCTTCTCTCTTTTGTTGATGACAGTTTATTTGTTTCTCAGGGGAAAAGCTAAAATCAAACAGTATCCTTCAAAGTAGTTATAGTATTATTTCCTCTCTTTTTGAAAACTTTGGTCTCATTATTGAACATGACAAATCTGAAGTATTCCACTTCTCTAGGGCTACAAAAAAAAGTGAACCTCCACCACTAGACCTCAGCCCAGCAGGCAGTTCTATCCTCAACCCCAAAGATGTTTGGCAATACCTTAGATTCTTCTTTGATAAAAAACTTTCCTTTAGGTACCACACTCACTACTATGCCAACAAAGCAATTTCTACCATCAAAAGCATGAAAATGCTTGGCAACTCTACAAGAGGCCTATCTTCTGTGCATAAGCACCTCTTATACAGGACATGTGTACTTCCCATCACACTATATGGACTCCAACTCTGGTACTTCAAAGGCGCCCCTACCTTTTACCTTCTTAAAGAGTTAAAGAAAATGCAATGAAGAGCAGCCCTATAGATCACAGGAGTATTTCGCACATCTCCCACATGGGAAGTTGAAGCCATTGCTGGTCTTATCCCTATTCACTTCCACCTTGACAAACTCATAGGATGTCACCACCTATGAGTAGTCTCACTCCCCAAGCAACATGCCATCAACACTCTCCTAGACAAACATCACTCAAAGCAGGCTACCCCTCATCACATGGTCACTAGCCAATTAACATTCAAACAGAATCTTAAAATAAAAAGCCCAATTGTAAATATCAACCATTGCCTAAACCAAATACTACTAGTATTCAACAATCTTAACAAAAAACTGTCTCCTGGTTTCTGTCTAGTAGATATATTCCCTAATCATTTCTCTTTTAATGTAGTTAAATGCAAAGATGCCAAAGTAAGAGCCACCCACCTCAACAAGCTCAAAAATGTCTATAGAGCCTCTAAAGATGACCCTAACACCCTCTTCATCATATCACATTCAAGTTTAAAAAACAACATTGTCACATCTATCACATATATCTGATGAGGACAAGCCCTAATCACCAAAGCCATATATCATGCTATGAACATCTCAACCACTGAAGCAGAATTATTTGCCATCAGACAAGGAATAAGCTAGGCTGCCCACACTAATAGCATTAAAAATATGTTACAAACTTCATTCAGCCATATCTCCATCAGTTCTTTGATGATTCACACAGTCTTAATAGCACCCAAAAGCCCTTGAAAAGACCTTTTGATTGATACCAGTCATGTCTCAAAGCAATCAGTAATGGCCGAGATATTAGGCAGATCAACTAGTAACCATTATGGTACTGTTTATTAAATCGCCAATATCTTGGAAACTGTCATGATCTAAGCTTCACTTTTAGGCATCAGAAAAGCCCTCTTCATACCACTTAAAATGAGCCTAAAACAGCACTGAGGCAATTAATATTAGTGGAGATATGAAGACCTCAATATTTGCACATGGACTTTATTAATTACCCATAAATACTCATCTGTTCTTTTCTTAGAACAAAGGACAGCCTCCATATGGTTAGGTTATCACTATTTCTAACACAAAGGCACTACCATATGTAGAACAATAGGTAGTAGTATGTGATGCTCTGTTCTAGTGCACAGACCATTACTTTTCTGTATATAAGGACTCTCTGTCTGAGGATTAGACCTCAGACTTAACAACATCTTTTGTCACTTGTCTAACTCTGCTTATAAGCTCTTTGAATCTATATTCCAACCCATCACAAAACAAGTAAGTGACCATTTGTAATAGGTACTATAGTAGTTATCAGTTAATCTGCCTGATATCTCAGCTAATATTTTGATTGCCTCGAGACATGACTGGCATCAATCAAAAGGTCTTCTTAAGGGCTTTCTGTAGCCATTGAGACCATGAGAATCATCAAAGAATTGATGGAGATATGGCTGAATGAAGTTTGTGACATTTCTATTCTCTTTTGCCAGTCTGGTCATCTACTTAAACTGTCAGCTTTTCCTATTCTAGATCCCAGCACATGTTTGAGCATGAAGTCAAATCTGGACAAATATAATGCCCATCTTGCCTGTCTACAGTTCAACTTTTGGCTGCTCATGAAGTACTCTAGATTCTTGTAGTCGCTCCTAATCTTAAATTTACTTTGTGCTCCTTCTAGCAGATGCCTCCACTTGTCTAAGCATCTGATTATTGCTAACATCTCTCTATTGTGAATTTCATAGTTTCTTTCTGTCTCATTCAACAATTTTGAGATAAAAGCCACTAGCCTCCACTTCTCATTCTTACATTTCATCGACAACACTTCTCCTGTTGTGTATTCCAATACATCTGTCTCTACCCTCATTTCTTTATCTAAATCAGGTGCCACTAACACTGGTCATATCATGAACACCTATTTCAACTGTTTGAATGTCTTTTCCTGCTCTTCTCCCCAACTCTACTTCTCGTTCTTTCTGACCAGTTTGTGCATTGGCTTAGCTATTTTAGTGAAATTCTTGACAAATCACCTATAGTAGTTTGCTAGCCCTAAGAACTTCTGTACCTCTTTGACTGTTTTTGGCCTTGGCCATTCCAGAACTCCTGCTACTTTCTCTTTCTATATCTTGATTTATCCTGACCCCATTACTAGCCCTAGGAAGTTGATTTCTCTTACTTTCCATACACATTTTTCTAGCTTTATGTAGAGGTTGTTCTCCTCTATTCTCTTTAACATTTCTTTTGCTATCTCATTGTGCCCTTTTTCTTCTTCTGTTTCTACTAAGACATTGTCCATAAATGCTGCCACTTCTCCTGTGTTTATAAGGTCTCTCAAAATATTGTTCATCATTGCCTGAAAAGTTGCTGGCAAGTTTGTAAGACCAAAGAACATAACAGTGGGTTCATAAACTCCTAAGTACATTATAAACACTGCCTTCCACTCATCTCCTTCTTTTACCCATACATTATTGTATCCTCACCACAGATCCATTTTTGTGAACACTTGTTTTGTTCCCATAGTGTTAATTAGGTCCAAAATTAAAGGTAGGGAGTAATTATTCTTAACTGTCCCTTTGTTTAGGTATTGATAATCTTGTACCATTCTTTTCTTTCTATTCTTTTTCTCCACAAAGAATACTGGTGAGGTCTGTGGTGATTTTGAGGGTCTAATATACCCTTTTCTCAACTGTTCTTCCACAAATTCCTGTACTTCCTCTTTTTCTTGTCTTAACATCAAATATGTCTTTTCTTTCTTTGGGATGAAATCCTCTTTCAGATTAATCATGTAGTCCTATGGCTTTCTTGTTGGTATCCTTTCTGACTTGACTTTCCCAAATACTTTTAGCCACTTATGGAATTTCAGTAGCACTATCTCTTTGACTTTTTCTTTGTCTAGTTTGATTTTCTTGTTGAACTTTTCCTCCAATGTCCATTCCTACTCATCTCTATCTGCCTTTTCTATGCTTCTTACTTTCTTCCCTATTTTTCTTCTCTATTCAATGTCCTTTTTTACTGCTAAATTTCTTTCACATAGTGGTGGGCATCTTGTCATCTTTACTTCTCCTATCTCCTAGTTTATCTCCAGGTTATATTGAAGTACATCTACAATACATTGCTAGTATATATGTTTACACTAGACAATCACATGGACAGTCACATGCACATGGATCAGTAATCATAATAGTCCTTAATTAGATTAAAAGATATCGCACCACATAACATAGACAAGAGAAGTAAGGAATAATGGGAATGCAATATGAACCAATATAGAACCTCTAGTAGATATGGACTCATTAGACTTACTAAGTGATATCCTAGATATCCTCTTATAGCATCCCTAATATCACCTTTGTTTTCCCTAAACTACACATATCCATTCTCATTCTTTCCACATGATTTTTGTAGAAGACATTGACTTTTACCTGGTGTATAATATTTCCTCCACTATTCTCTGTTCTATCCACATTTTTCACTTTTAGAGGCCTTTCTAGTTTCGTCATCTTGAAACCATGTTTCTTGGCCATTTCTCTGTCCATGAACATCCCTATAGCACTACTATCCAGGAGCGCTTTCACTGTTATGCTTTCATGTGTATTTATTTTTCTATCACAATATCTAGCCATACTTCTCTTAAGATTTTGAACATTCTCCTAATGTCCCTTTCTTTCTCCTTCTCCTTTGCTATGCCTTCTGGTTCTCCTGACCATATACTGCTTTGCTGCGCTTTTCCTTCTATGGGATATGCTGCTTTCTTCTCTTTCTTTTCTTGATATCCATACTATCTCTGGCTATTTGAAATTACCCCCTGTCCTCTATTCTTCTCTACATAACACCCCTTTTTTCCACACCTGTTATACTCTATGTATGTCACAATCACTTCTCCTGTATACCACCCCAATTTGAATAGGTATGTCCTATCTAGGATGTCCTCTCCATAATGTTCCTGCACCTTCTATTGTAAGACATGTGCTGGGTGCCTCCTCTATTCCTCTTGTTACACTTCTCGTGGCTTGGCCATGTGCTAATGGGGATCAAAAGGTTTGATTACAAAACAAAGGTGAAAGCAAGGTGAGAGAGGCAAAATCTCCAAACTGTTTCACAATTGTGCACTAAACAAGTAGGCACTAGGAAGATAAATTAAATAATAGAGAGCTTACTGAATAAGAATAGCCAAAACATATTTAATAGAAACCTGAGAAAGAAAAAATATTTTAGTATCTATTTGAGCAAACCCTTACCATAAAAGGATCTCTAAGACATATGTTCATCTCATGCCATAACACTATTGCCCTTACCTAGTCTAGTAGCCTGGCTCACTGTCAATACAGCAGTACTACCTAGAACTCCTGTGCTATCATGCAGGCTCTACTTTAGCTGACTGTACAACTGGAAGTCTACTCCAAAAATATGTAGCAAGTGGTTAGCTCCTAGCATAAGTGAATGCCTGAGTTCATTAAGGCTTGAGTCTCCCTTTGAGAGAAGTTTTATAGAGTTTTCATAAAGCAAACACAAAAGAAAACCTCAAATTACTCAAATAGCCTTTCAGCTCTAGAGCAACAGAGGGAGAGATGATGGGGGGAAGAGTATTCTTGTCCTTTCTATGCCCTAGAGTATTTTATTAGGATTACAAAGCAACGATACAACAAAAGAAAAGAAACAAAGAAAACTCCTAGATTCCCAAAGATAGTAAGAGTGAAATAATGAGACGGCACCTCTCCCGATCACTTGGCTACCACTTCCCACTCCTCTAATCCTACTTCTGGGATTCTTTTCTAAACAATAGATAGCCCTCGAGCATTTTGATGGGCTGTAGAGAGAGGTGGCAATCTTGAGTCATCTTGCTCTTGAGCATGTTGTCTTCATCAAACACCTCTTCTTCTATCTCTCTATCTGATCTCTCTTCCTGACCTCTCTAGTCCTTCTACTACTTCTTTATACCTTATCACATCTTTGAGTCTCAGTCTTTTTCTGTTAGGTTTGTAATGCAGTCCTTAAGAGGATTCATCTTGCTAGTTCTTGCTATAATTAGCCATCAGCGATAATGGCCCTGCTCTGATGGTAACCTAGATGAGTGACTGCTGCTGAGATATGACATTATCCTGTTAGAAAACATCTTCTAAGGTCCTTTCTGCTCTCAAGAGCACTCTAGAGAGGAGTTCTATTATAAATCTGTTATGAAATTCTCTAGATAATCTTTATGAGGTTTCTGTAGTGGTGGTCACAGCCACTACTCTGCTACTCAAGTGGTATGCTCAAGTCCATAACTAGGTATCTAAGGAACATCTCTGGGGGGCCGAATTTATCTCTCAAGCTAGTTATTCTTATTATTATGGTAAAAAATGTCACTTTTATTGCCTAAACAGCTGTCTGGCATGATAGCTCACTGCCTCTTCCTCCTCTACTCTCCTCAACTTCTTTGGCTGTGCTTTTTGTGGCTTTGCCATATGTGCTGCTTTCTCTACTCCTTTCTTCTCTATCTTCTTTCATAGCAAACACTCCTTGCATTTGTGTCTCTTTTCTCCATATTTGAAACACTCTACTACCCAGTTGTCTTCTTTCATCTCCTGTCTCCTTAATTCTACTCCATACTTTATCACTCTACTTGCTAACACTTCAAATTTATTTTGGGGGACTGATTTCCCCTTTTCCTTTTTCTTCTTTCTACAGTGTTGGGCTTGGTGTCCAAACCCTCTGTATTTCTAGCACTCTCTTTCTTATCTTTCTTCTAACTTTGCCCTTAATAAAGTGAGAACACACTTTTGTTTGAGTAAGCTGCTCATAATGTTGTGATATTGTTGTTGAGACATCATAATGATATCTCAGGGGTACAGATATAATGTTGAGTCTTGCTATTTACTGCTATGTCTGCTGGGGCACAAGATCTTTACTTAGCCAGGTATCTACTTCCCTACTGACTACTGCTCTAATACTTACACTATTATCTCAACAGAGAGGATCCCTACTCTAGACAGCTCTTTAAGAGATAACTGTCACTCCTCTGTGTGTACCAGTCATAATGGACCACAGTACAAGGTTTATATAGTGAAAATGTAACTAACAGGTTCAATTAGTAGGTCAGAACTCGACTATACACCTGAACTTAGTGTACAATTTCCTTTCTCAGTCCCTAACTGACTGAGAAGTCCTCTTAAGCCAAGAGCCCAGCTATATATAGAGATAGCTAACAATCACAATAATCGTTGGCTGAGAGTTGATAAAGTGATCGAAGTGATTTGTGAGTAGGGTTCAAAGTGAACTAAGCCCTAAATGTGGTTATCAAGTTCTTCTGTCAGTGACTAACTTAGAATCTTAGTCTAGGGTTTAGACCAAGAGGCTCTTCAGGGTTAGAAGAAAACTCAATAGAGTCCTCATTTCATTCTGCTATACTACTTATATATTTCTGCACTGTTTGTTCTTATTTATTCTACAAGTCCTTACTAGTCCAGGGTTCGATTCCAGTCCATGTCATATTTCTTGGTCATGGTCAAGGCAACTCATGACAAAATGTTAGTAGTAGTTAGATGTTTGGAAGCATAGAGACATTTTCTGGAAAAAACAGTAGTTAAATTCAAGATCTGGATAGATCACAAGAATCTTGAATACTTTATGAAAATACAAAAATTAAATCAGAGACAAGCAAGATAGGCTTTATACCTATCTAGGTTCAATTTTACACTAAAGCATATTCTAGGGAGTAAGATGGGGAAAGCAGATAGTCTTAGCAGAAGACCAGACTGGGAGGTTGGAGTGGAAAAGGACAATGAGGATGAAACATTAGTTAAACCAGAGTGGCTAGAAGTCAGAAAGACAGAAGTGGCAAAAATCATAGTAGACAAAGTAGATCTACTAGAAGAAGTAAGAAAGTCAAAAGTAAAAGATGATGAAGTGGTAAAAGCCATAAAAGAAATGAAATGAGCAGGGATGAAGATGTTAAGAGATGAGGAATGAAGAGAAATTAACGGTGTAATGTACAAAGAAGAAAAAGTCTATGTACCAAAGGATAACAAGCTTAAAGCAGAAATAATTAGGCTACATCACGATATGCCAGTAGGAGGTTATGGAAGACAGTGAAAAACAGTAGAATTGGTCACTAAGAATTTCTGATGGCCAGGAGTTACAAAAGAAGTGAAGCAGTATGTGGAAGGGTGTGACACTTGTCAGCGAAACAAAAACTACACAGAATAGCTGGCAGGAAAATTAATGCCAAATTCAATTCTAGCAAAACCATGGATGCATATATCAGTAAACTTTATCACTAAGTTACCTTTAGCGCAGGGATATGACAGCATTCTAGTAGTAGTAGATCAGTTAACTAAAATGGTCCATTTCATACCAACTACAGAGAAAACATCAGCAGAAGAGTTAGTAAGGCTGTTTAGAGATAATGTGTGGAAACTGCATAGGTTGCCAGAAAGCATTATTTCAGATAGAAGACCCTAATTTGTGGCAGGGTTAATGAGAGAGTTGAATGGAATGTTAGGGATCAAAAGTAAATTGTCAACAGCATTTTATCCACAGACAGATGGTATCAAGTAGAGACTCTGGAGTGACTGGGCTTAGTCTTAGCTAACTAGCTAGACCAACCTCTACCTATTGCTCATTTTTAATGTAGTATACTGGGGTTGAAGATAATGAGGACAATTTAACTAGATTCTAGATAAGTCTACTAGATAGAGGACAAAACTAGAGTGTCAACATCAATGTGCTAGTTTATAGCTAGAGATCTTAGTAAATCAGTACAAAGGATGGAAAATGGTTGCAAATAGTGTGACTAAGCAGATGACATCTTCTTGCAGAGCCATTGTGGCTATGGGTCATAAGGAACTGTGACAGTACCCCCTCCTTAATGGCCACACCCTCATGGCCAATACTGAGATTGTTGCTAGGTATTCAATGGTTAGTAATGGGATGGATGTGGACCTTCAGGTGGTCAAAGGTGAGTTGTTTGGGCCAGGTTTCATCAGGTTTAACACGTGAAATTCTTGGATTAGTTTACTGGTATTTCTTAGGTCAGTATTGCTGAGCCAGAAGTATTCCTTTGAAGTACCTTTGTATCTGGCCCAGCAGACATAGTACAACAAGGGGTTTGTTCTTTGTCTATTCTACTTTAAGTTGAGGATCTATGCTATTTCAAATTCTAGATTCCTATCTAATTTGATAGGAGATGTAAGGGAACAGCACTAGTATCGCTTAGGCAACCTGGTAGGGTTTGTATCAGCTAGCATTTCCACAGATCCTCGGAGTCTGTAGTACCTAGTTTCCACATCCTCTAGTTCAGGTCTCCATCACAGTACTACATAGCTATATCTGGTAGTGTAGTTATTATTGTTCTGATATAAGTGTCCATAGCGACTGGCGCACAGACCAGGCTAGTCTAGTATGAGTAGCTAGTGATATACGGTAGAATACCTTATCTCAACAATAGTTTGATCTCCTGGGCTATTCAACAATCTAACTTAAGATACCTCCGCTACTATAGTCGAGTGTGTTCTGGGACGCCTCCGAGTGCCCCCTTACAGGAGACGGGATAGGTTGCTGCGATTCGGAATGTTACTAGAGGAAGCTGGTTCAAGTTGGGATATGTGAAACACAGGGTGGATTGCTTTGAGGTGTTTTGGTAACTTCACAAGGTACAAGTGGGAGCCAACTTTTTCTGTTACAGAAAACAGTCCCAGGTATTATTCTAAGAGTTTTTTGGAGGGTTGGGTGGTCTTGATAAACTTTGCTAGGACATAGACTGCATCTTCTGCTTGAAATGTGGATGTTGTAGACTATTAAGCATCTGCTGGGCCTTGGTAGCGTCTCTGTGTCTCTGTGATGGCTCATTTCAATTTCATATGTGTGGTTTCTAAATCTACTACAAATTTCTTAGCTGATTGTGATAAGAGTTCGCAGGCTGTTTGTACTTGTAGGCTAGAATGGTAACCCTTGTTTACAAAGAAGGAGAATAATCCTGTAGTAGACGAGGACATGTTGTTAAAGGTGAACTCCACTAAGGGTAGTAGCCTAGACCAGTTAGATTGCTAATAATTACAATAGATCCATAGGTATTGCTCCAATGTCTGGTTTGTGCATTTGGTCTGGCCATTCATCTCCAGGTGATAGCCTGCAGAGAAGTACAACCTCATCTCCAAAGCTTAGACCAGTGACCTGAAAAACTTTGAAATAAACTCTGTTTCCCTGTCCAATGTGACATGACTTAGTACTCTGTGTTTGGAGAATACGTTCTGAATAAAGAGGTTAGCAAGATCTATGGCATTGATTGAGCTATATGTTGGGACAAAAATTGCCTGCTTTGTAAGTCTATCTATCACTACCAGTATGTTTGTGTGACCTTCTGACTCCAGCAGATACTCAATGAAGTTCATTAATATAGACTTCTATAGACACAGTGGAATGAGAAGCTATTTCAAGGTACCATATAGTTGTTATATTCCAGAAATATGATAATTATGTAATTTAATTCTCCTAATAATTCTCCTAAAAGTAATAATAGTAGGATAGC
>Ga0153963_1000131_pt1 | contig 11057 bp, 8 predicted proteins | sample TSFL047MetaG_FD_104692 | JGI IMG/M metagenome (GOLD analysis project Ga0153963, IMG submission 104692) | Attine ant fungus gardens microbial communities from Florida, USA - TSFL047 MetaG | ecosystem: Host-associated > Fungi > Mycelium > Unclassified | place: USA: Florida, Withalacochee...
AGCCACTACTCTGCTACTCAAGTCATATGCTCGAGTCCACGACTGGGCATCTAATGGATATTTTTGGGGGGCCGAACTCGTCTCTCGAGCTGGTTATTCTTGTTATTAAGATGTAAAATGTCACTTATTTTGCCTAAACATTTGTACGGTGTAACAGCGAGATGGCTCCATGGTAGCCCAACTCTCTTGGTCTTGCTATAATTAGCCATTAGTGATGATGGCTCGGATCTGATCATAACTCTCCTATAAATAATGCTGCCAGCTGCTGAAGTATGACATCACTCGGCTTGTGTTAACTCATCTAAGTTCACTTCCATCCTCGAGAGCATTTCTAGAAGGGAAATCTATTGGAAATCCAATACAGGGTGCCTGGGCAAGCATCTATGAGGTGTATGTAGTGGTAGTCACAGCCACTACTCTGCTACTCAAGCTAGATGCTCAAGTCTATGACTGAGCATCTAGGGACTATCTCTAGAGAGGCTGGGTTCTTTTCTCGAGCTAGTTATTTTGGTTATTAGGGTGCAAATTGTCACTTATTTTGCCTAAATATTTGTACAGCATGACACCGTGAGCTCCTGAAAATGGTGCTATAAGTATCCTAAGGCATCAGCTATGCCTTGAGGGATGTCTAGAGGCAATGACATCTAGAAAGTGGAATTTTTGGAGAGCTGGGTATGACAGGGGAGGGTGACCTATGGGTGGCTATCTACTAGGATAGTCCAAGGCTCTGTTTTTAAAGATCCTAATCTGCTATAAGAGCAACTGGGCACAAGACTCCAGGAGAATCCTCAGTTGATATTATAAATTATAATTATGATATAACTCACCTTCAGAAGAATCCTCAGAGATTAGGATAAGGCTCCTGGAAGGATCTTTCACATTATATACTAGTTTTACATCCCTTAGTGTCAGGGTCAGTGGAATTGGAGCTAAACTAGTGTGTTTAAGTATTACTAGTTAAACAGGCTAAGGTCACTCTAGAGTATCGTTATACCATTCAGAGGTGGAAATGGAGGTGTCCCCTTACATTGAGGTCATTCTAGACTCATTCTGAGTAGTATGAAGAGGGCTTCTGATGGGCCTAGAACTGAAGCATTGGACATGGCAGTTTCCGAGATATTGGCAATTTAATAAATAGTACTATAGTGGTTACCAGTTGATCTGCCTAATATCTCAGCCAATATTGATTGTCTCGAGATGTGACTGGCATCGATTGAAAGGTCTTTTCAAGGGCTTTCCATAGCCATTGAGACTGTGAGAATCGTCAAAGAATTGATGGAGATATGGCCAAATGAAGTTTGTGATATCATGACAACTAGACTATTACTTAACTAGTTACCTTTAGTTACAAGTAGTATTACTACATTATAATGTTGTTATAGTATTTAGTTAGGATAAATACAGACTAGAAAGAGAAGAGAATGACAAGTTCTCTCTTTCTGTATTTTCTCTGTAAAATTTTACTCTGAGGAATCAGTACTCTTTGTTATGAGAGCCCCAAAAAGAAAATAACTTTCTGTACTTTTGAACAGTTAATCCACAATCTCAAGACATATAATAGGATAAAACTATAAATAGCATGGAAAAGTTAAGTAAACTATATCATGTGATTAGGTCAGGTAATTGTAGAACATTCTAAAAGAATATATGTCACACTCCGTGACCTTGACACATACTACGACGCGACATCAAATCTCAGCCCCACTTAGTCAGCAGATTACATCATCTTTTTTCCTCTCCTATAGTATTTAAACACTAGTACTAGTCATAGTTACTTAGTTTCGTTCTCTCTTGGGAAAGCTCCTCCCTAGTTTTATTATTTTCTGTCCCTTCTCATTATATAACTTAAATCTATACAAGTGGAAAGGTGTAGGAGATAGAGAACTATTGTTGAAACCAAGAGTCCCCTTTCTATTGGGACAGAATCTAGGAGCCGATCCTGACAACATGTGACTATAAGACTTTAGTGCACAGATTATGTAAAAGTAGTATAAGTAGGGTACAGAATACAATGGGGAACTTTATTGAGTTTTTCCTGAACATCCATCTAAGATGAACTCTTGTCAAGAACGTACAAAGCAGAAGTGGAGTGACCTGGAGTAGAGCAGGATTACTCCAGAGTGGAAGGGAGTTGACAACAAAAGTGGGAGAACAATCTTGGCCTCAGCTCATATGCTGTACCTCGATCTGCTGTCGCATGTGTGGTTGCATATTTCAGGAGAACGGAATTGTTGTTAGAAGTGCAGGAGAGGAGTGGTATATAGATTGATAGGAGTGAAAATAGATGTTAAAGATGTAAATGACTTTAATCTACGAACTAAGGAACTAGGATGTAACTACTGGAGTACTTATACTAAGTTCAGAATAGAAGGAGTACCAGTAACTAGTTTACATCGTGATCCTATAGGAGTAGACAACAGGAGTTTAGGAGCAAAAAATTAGTAATAATATAAAATATAAAAGAAATTATATTATTTAATAGTTATTTTCCACCATATGACAACTCTAAGTTTTTATGACTTTATATTAACACTCTTTTTTGTCTTAGGACAATCTTAAAGAATATTACTCAAAGTCTTGTTAATATTTTTGATATAACTTTACTGAAAATCTTAACTAGACCCTCTAATGGGGAGTGTGAAGATATCAAATGTTAGATATATTGCAATAAACTGACACTGTCACAAACTTCATTTGGCCATATCTCTATCAATTCTTTGACAATTCTCACAGTCTTGATGGCTATGAAAATCTCTTGAAAAGACTTTTCAATCGATGCCAGTCACGTCTCGAGACAATCAATATTGGCTGAGATATTAGGCAGATCAACTGGTAACCACCATAGTACTATTTATTAAATTGCCAATATCTCGGAAACTGCCATGTCCAATGCTTCAGTTCTAGGACCATCAGAAGCCCTCTTCATACCACTCAGAATAAGTCTAGAACAACCTCAAGGTAATCAATATCAGTGGAGATATGAAGGCCTTAATGTTTGCATATGGACTTCATAGATAATCATCTATTCTTTTCTTAGAACAAAGGACAGCCTCTATAAGGTTAAGTTATTGCTATTTATAGCACAAAGACACTACCATATATAAAACAATAGGTAGTAGCATATGATGATCTGTCCTAGTGCACAGACCATCACAATTATGTATATAAGGACTTATAGTCTAAGAATTAGACCTCAAACTTAACAACATCTTTTGTCACTTGTCTAACTTTGCATTTTTGAACTCTTTAAAGTATTAAAGCACCCATCACAAATAGTAAGTGACCATTTGTGATAGTAACTATCACAGTTGTGCTATAGACTAGTAGTCATATACTATATGGTTTATTACTACACCAAAAGTATAACAATTGACCTCATGGTCTCCAGGTGTTTTACACATAGACTACTTCTTTGTTTCATATTGCTTCATATATCTAATGGCTCAGTCAGCGCCTCACTGGTAGGGCATGTTCTTTACTCAGCAGACCTTATGTCTGCCATATGTATTCCTTATTTACTCATCATGGTACATAGGTATATATACAGTAGATACTCTTCTGTATTTCTTACACTTTACCAATTGTATTATTCTCTTCCTTCTTCTACTCTTAATTCATCCTCGAGTCTTTACTTGAGTATTGCAACCTGAGTTACTCCTTAAGATCATAACATTTGGTAAAGCATCACTAACTCACCTTGCAACTGGGAGGATGGCAAACTAGTAGACCAGCTATCAGTATATCGCAAAGATTGCTGCCAAACATATACTCAGAGCACAGGAGGTAGAAGACCTCAAAGAATGACTCAGTTCAGTTTACATTAGTGAAGAACGATCAGAGTATCAAGAAGAGTCCGAAGAACAAGACATACAAGACATAGAATCAAAGGCTAACAAAACAGGCAATGAAAAAGAACTCAATGAGTTAAGCAATGTACCATCAGTAGAATAACAAAAGCAAAATATGTCTGGAACATGAGCAGGTACACCAGCACTAATACCCAGGACGGCACCAGCATCAGCACCAACAAAGGTAGCAAACCACAAATCAATGGTCCCAGAACCTGGATGGTTCAATGGGGACAGGAAGACATTCGAAGACTGGTAGAGAGCTATGAAGCTCTACCTTAGAGCAAACAAAGTTACAGATGCCGACGAAAAAATCATCGCAGTACTAGGCAGATTCCAAGGAGGAACTGTAGGAGTATTTGCTCAACAGAAACTTGACAAAATAGATGGAGAAGACGACACTCCAAGTTGGGATGTCTTTGAGGCAGAATTACAACTAGTATACAGTAACAAGATGAAAAAAGCTGATGCAGAATAGCGCATTGAAACATTCACATAAGGGAAGAAACATATTGTGGATTTTCTTATTGAATTCATGGCTTTAGCAAGCAAAGCACAAACAGATGATCAGCATGCAATATTTTTGCTGAAGAAAAACATAAACAGGGAAATTATCAGAGCCATAATGGCATATCCACCAACTCAAGCTCCCAAGAGCTTAGAACAATAGAAGGTAACAATCACAGCAGTAGGACAAGGATACAAGTGGACTAATATCCGCTATGACTATAGGACAGGTTCAGGAATAACCTATGAAGGAATAGGCAAACCAATGGAAATAGGATGACAACAGAATAACGGATAAGGACACAAACCCAAGTGTTACAACTGTAACAAATTTGGACACATGGCAAAGGATTGTTGGCAACCAAAGAAAGAGAAGAAACCACAAGGATATTTCAAGTGTAGCAAAGAAGAACATATCGCTATAGGGTGCAAAGCACCTTAACAAATAAAGACCAGGAGTTCATAACAAGAAGACTCAGATAATAAAGAGCAGAAGGGTCTTGTTGAAGGTTTGGAGTAGGCACGATATGACGAACCACTGTAAATAGTTCTGCCAAGAATCGATATGTTATTCCACAATAGAGAGAACAGTCAAGGGAATTTATAGTGTACCCAACAATCAAAACCAAGGACAGAAGAAAACTCAAAGTCAAGGCATTAATCAACTCTAGATGTACAAACACCACTATTACCAGGAAAACAGTTGAAGAAAAAGGGATATCTACCAAATCACTCTCAAGACCATTCAACGTATACAATTCAGATGGATCAAGAAATGGAGAAAAGACAATTAGGGAATTTGTACCTTTGGAAATCAACTCGAATGGACACATTGAACAAATTAATGCAGTAGTATCAGAAATCAAGAAAACAGATCTATTCCTAGGACACAACTAGCTAGTGGAACACAACCCAGAAGTAGACTGAAAAGAAGAAGTCATATGGTTCATAAGATGCCCAGGACACTGCAAAATAGGACATAAATCTATACAATTTACCCTATAGTCAAGAAGACTACTACCAAAGAAAGAAGAGGAATTAAAGAGAGGAAACAAAGAACCCAATCTAACAAATCCTAAAGATCTTCCAAAATATGTCCAACCATTCACGCACTTATTCAACAAGAAAAAGTTCAAGAAACTACCAGACAAATGAGAATGGGACCATGAAATCAATTTAACAGAAGAAGTACCAAAGGAACTCAATGCAAAGGCCTACCCAATGACACTTAAGAAAAAAGAAATACTTAGTCAATGGTTGAATGAACAACTCAAAGCAGGACTCATTATAGAGTCAAACTCAAGATACCCAGCACCATGTTTCTTCATACCAAAGAAAGATAGAACACTACAATTGGTACAAGACTATAGATGGCTAAATCAATACACAATTAAGGACAAAATGCCACTATCCCTAATCAATGAAGTAATTGACAAACTCAAAAATACAAAATACTTTAACAAATTGGACCTAATCTGGGAATACAACAACATACGGATAAAAGAAGGCGACAAATAGAAAGCAGCCTTTTTGACAAACAAAAGACTATTCGAACCAAAAGTGATGTACTTTGGACTGTACAACTTACCAGGAACATTTCAATAGATGATAACAAGTATCTTCTGAGAACTACTACATGAAAAAACTCTTGCAAACTACATGGATGACTTCGTAATCCCAGAAAAAATAGAAAAAGAGCTAGAAGAACGCACAATTAGATTCCTCAAAATAGCAGAGAAACATAATTTGTGTTTTAAATGGTCAAAATGCGATTTCAATGCCACAGAAATACCTATACTGGGGGTACAAGTTGGAAATGGAGAAGTACAAATAAAAGAAGAAAAAGTCAAAGTGACCAAGGAATAGAAGACACCAACAAAAGTAAAGAATGTCGAAAGCTTCTTAGGCTTTGCAAACTTCTATCAACAATTCATCAAAGATTTTAGCTACATCGCAGTACCATTAAATCAACTAAAAGGAAAAGGAGAATAGAAATGAACAGAAGAAGAACAAAATGCATTTGAAGAGTTGAAACAAAAGATAACTATGTGACCAGTACTAGCCCTATCCAGAAGAGAAGGAAAATTCAGGGTAGAAGTAGATGCATCAGGACACGCAATTAGAGGAGTCCTTTCACAAAAACAAGAAGGCAAATGGAAACCAGTTGCTTTTCTATCAAGAACAATGTCACTCATAGAAAGAAATTACGAAATATATGACAAGAAACTACTGGCAATAGTTGAAGTACTAGACAAATGGCGACAATACCTATTAGACACAGTCAAGAAATTTGAAGTATGGACAGACCATGAAAATCTCAAGAACTTCAAAGAACTATATAAACTTAACAGTCAATAAACAAGATGGTATCTGAAACTACAAAACTACGACTTTACCCTATGACATATTCCAGGAAAGACAAATACAAAAGCAGACATATTATCTAAAAGAGAGAAAGTGGACACGAAAGAAGACAACCAAGACATCTAGATACTCAAAGAAGAGTTATGGATACGACGAACAACAAATCAAGATAGAACGCCTATCATACTACTCAGACAAGAATATCTACAAGTAATGGAAGAAGGAATACAAGAACAAATCAAGAAAATCCAAACAAAAGAACAAGAAGTAACAAGACAGTTGGAGAAAAAAGATAGACAATCATGGGAAGAAAACAGAATTGTCTACATAGATGGCAAGATCTATATTCTAAGAAACAGACAACTTTGAGATGAAATACTCAGTGACAACCACAACCCACCAGATGTTGGACATCTAGGACAACACAGAATGATGGAATTAATCAAGAGAAACTATTGGTGGCCAGGAATACACAACAATGTATCAAAATACATCCAAGGATGCCAGGAATGTTAACAGAACAAGGTGCAACATATAAAGAAAGTGGCACCTTTACACTCTTTATCTATATCAAAAACACCATGGGAGGAAATCAGCATTGACGTCATAGGACCCCTACCAAAATCAGAAGACAAAGATGCTATTTTGGTAGTTGTGAACCGATTTTCCAAAATGATCAGACTCATGGCTATAATGACTTCAATCTCCTCAAGTGAAGTAGCAAGGATATATTGGGATGACATATGGAAAATACATGGCATATTAAAAAAGATCATCAGTGATAGAGGACCCTAATTTACATCAACATTTATGGGAGAACTGTACAAAGCATTAGAAATCAAAAGAGCAATGTCAATGGCTTACCATCCGCAAACAGACAGTCAAACAGAAAGAATCAATCAAGAAGTCAAAGTGTTTCTAAGACACTATATTAACTACAGACATGATTAGACAAAATGGCTAGCAATAGCAGAATTCCAGTATAATGACAAAGAACATACAGCAATAGGACACTCTCCATTCTATATAAACTATGGAAGACACCCCTGGAAAGAAAACCTAATAGTGGAAATGGAGATACCAAGCTTGGAAGACCTATTAAAGAAGATGGAAACAATGAGAGAAGAAGCAAAAATAGCAATAGAAAGAACAAAGGAAACAATGAAAAGGCAATATGACAAGAGAATACACCAATTACAAGGTCTCAAAATAGAAGAACAAGTATAGCTAGAGGCAAGAAACATTCAAACAAATCGACCCTCAAAGAAGTTGGACCAGAAAAGATATGGACCTTTTATAATCAAAGAGGAAATCAGACAGGGAGCATACAGACTAGAGCTTCCAGAAGAATAGGCCATACACGATGTTTTTAACAAAGACTTGTTAACACGTTGCAAAAAGGCAGAGTTTACAAGTCAATACAAGGACCCAGCACCACCACCTGACATTATTAATGAGGAAGAAGAATATGAAGTAGAAGAAATCAGGGGACATTGCAAAAAAGGAAGAGGCACTCAATTTCTAGTACACTGGAAAGGATATGGAAATAAACACAACCAATGGATGACAGAAACAAATCTGAAACATGCAAAAGAGGCAATTCAAGACTATTGGACACAGCTTTTGAGATGAAATCTATAAAAGAGAGAACTAAAGGTTATTTTTTCAACATCTCAAATGCATACCAGCACTCGAGAAATACTTTCAAACATATCCTCTTTCAAAAACACTACTACCAACACCTCTACCACTGCTGCCTCCCTTACTTGAAACCAAGAAACCTATAACAAAATCATATGTCATAACAACAAAACTAAAGATTGGGCAAGCAAAATGGATCACATTATTCAAGCTATTGAAGCTATGGCAGGACTTGAAGAAAAAGCAGAAGAACTAGTCAGGATGGCTGACATTATCAACAATACCATGGCAAATGCAGAAACAGGAACATTACTCGCTGGAGAAGGATATCATATAGATATTGCCACATAGTTCTATGAAGTGACCAAAACACTTAGGCTTATCTTGCATGATGCCTTACCCTAACAATTCTATAGTATCCAATGCAACCTAGTCAATGAACTTACAACATACCAAGGTCAAGGACATCCAACAATTGATAATCATATTCGAGGATTACAAGAATTATTTGCTTATACCAATCAATTCACTTCTCTTCCACAAGTTAAACCAACAGTCTCTCCAAGAGAAAATGATGAAGAGACCCTCTTCACCACCACCTGATAACAAATCCACAACTGCATCATCAAATGATGAATCCATAATATCAGTAACAGAAAATCCCAACAATCAAATAGTTGAAAAAATCGATAATTTCGTTACATTTCTAAAATGATTCAAAGCACTTGTCAAGTCCTGACTCCCGAAGAGATGGAAAAGAGTATTAATTGATTGGATAGAGAAGGGTTGACAAACAAGACCAGAACTAGGAGCAAACTAAGTTAATAACGAAGCTAAAGGTTTTATGCTAGTCTTGTTGCTATAAGTACTACCTATCCAAGATTAGTCATGAGTTTAATGGGGGCCAGATGGTTCTGTACAGTTGTGGCACTGGGGGGCTCTCTGCTGAGGTAAGCAGCTAAGTAGAGGTCTCAGGGTGGGGTACGGTCACGCAGTGTTACCAGAACGTGATAGTATCTTCCTTCTAAACAAGAGTTGCACCCTGCGACCCTAAGCTTTCTTATACTGGGGTTTACAATATTTGTTTGGTTGGTGGCAGGGGAAAAAGAAAAAGGCAGTGGGGTGTGGTTTGTTAGGGTAACATTGGTGGAAGTTGGCCACTAGTTCAGCAGTATTTTTTAGATCGGATTTTTAGGTCGGACACGGCAAGCCAGGAATATTCATCTGCTATGTTCTCATAGCCTGACTATTGTACATAGTAAAGCAGAGGATCCTTCCTGCGTCTGTCGAACTTGGAGTCAAGGACTTGCACAACTTCGAATTCAAGGGTTCTATCTAGTTCAATTGGAGAAGGAGGATTTTCGGTATGGTTGGGGATTTGGTTGGGTGATGCTGGTTCCAACTAGGAGATGTGGAACACAGGATAGATCGCCCTTAAGTGGTGTGGCAGCTTGATGTGGTAGGAATGTGATCCTAGTTTGTCTGAGACTTTGAATGGGTCCAGAAACTTTTCTGACAGTTTTTTAGAGGGACAGGTAGTCTTTATGAACTTGGCCAACACAAAGACATGGTTGCCGATATCAATTTTGGGTGCTGGTGAGTGGTGGTTGTCAGCCGATTTTTTGTAGCAATTTTGGGCATTCACAATTAACTGTTTGAGTTCAGTATGTATTTTTGCTAGGTTTGATGAGTAGTGTTAGGTGGCATCGGAACGTGGAGTATTAGGATGTGAGACTCAGTTTGGTTGGATGTCTAGTCAAAGGTGGTAGCCTTTGTTGGTGAAAAAAGGGAAAAAGCCAGTAGTCAATGATAATGTGTTATTGTAAGTGAATTCTGCAAGTGGCAAAAGTTGCGCCCAATCTGATTGCTGATAGTTACAGTATATTCTCAGATACTGTTCAAGAGTTTGATTGGTCTGTTCGGTTTGACCGTCCACCTCAGGGTGGTACCCCGAGGTGAAGTGGAGTTGCATGTCGAGGGTTACTGCTAGTGCTCTGAAGAACTTGGAGATGAATTCAGTGCCCCAATCAGAGGTGACGTAAGATAGAACTCTATGTTTGGAGAAGACATCTCATACAAAGATTTCCACAAGTCTAATGGCATTGATTGATCTCTGGGTTAGTATAAATATAGCCTGTTTGGTGAGTTTGTCTACTACTACGAGGATGTTGGTATACCTAAGAGATTTGGGAAGCTGCTCTATGAAATCCATAGATATGGATTCCCAGGGTTGAGAGGGAATAAGTAGCTGCTTGAGCAGACCATAAGGTCGGTGTTTCCTTGACTTGTTGCGCATGCATGTGCTATAGGTCTTTATGTAGTCCCTGATGAATTTGCACATTTTTGTAAGGGGGCACTCGGAAGCGTCCCAGAACACGCTTGACTATAGTAGAGAAGGCGTCTTAAGTTAGATCAATAAATAGTCCAGGAGATCAAACTAATATTGAGGTAAGGTATTCTACCGTACATTGCTAGCTACTTATACTAGACTAGCCTGGTCTGTGCGCCGGTTGCTATGGGAACACAGATTAAGACACTAATAACTACACTACCTAATAAAGCTATATAGTACGTACCATGGTAACGAGAACAAGAGGAAAGGGAACTATTAATAGCAGACTCCGAGGATCCGAGGGCGAGCTAGATAATGCTTACCCATACCAGGTTATCTAAGCTACTATAGGCTGTCCCCTTACA
>Ga0153963_1000134_pt1 | contig 10975 bp, 12 predicted proteins | sample TSFL047MetaG_FD_104692 | JGI IMG/M metagenome (GOLD analysis project Ga0153963, IMG submission 104692) | Attine ant fungus gardens microbial communities from Florida, USA - TSFL047 MetaG | ecosystem: Host-associated > Fungi > Mycelium > Unclassified | place: USA: Florida, Withalacochee...
TGCCATCACAAACTATTGTCAGGAATGACTCCCAGATTTTCTTTATTGGAAATGGGCCTCAACTAAAAGGTTGTGTGTAGTGACTTAGCCTGAGATAACTTAGACACACTTCTTATCCAAGTTGACAAGGAGAACTCAATGGAGTTTCTGTTAGATTTTCTACACTACTTATACAACTACTACATGGTCTATGCACTATTTTCCCACAGTTATCATGTGACTTGTCATGTGATGTGATAGTGTGACTTCCTGTCATGTGACCATAACACTTGTGACATTATACTTTCCCATACTTCTTCCTGTATAATAAGTCCAAAAAAAAAAAGTAAAATAAATATAAATAATGACTTAGCCGTTTTGTCAAGTCATAATACCATCTCCTTCTTAAGTTTTTTTGTCCCAAGGATTTTTTTACAACTCATAATAAGGATTAACCATGTTACCCATTTCCTCCTCATCTTCTTCTGTCCATTCTCTGATTTCTGAGTTTTTTTTGCCCAATTTCCTTTTCCTCTTTAATTATCTCCAGGGTTTGTCTTCTTTTTTCTTCTTTTTATCTCTTCCAATTTCATTCTAACCTTTCCCAATATTCTTCATCATACCTCTTATCTGACCACCCAAATAATTTCTTTGTTGTAAACCTTCCTAGTAGTTCTCCTCTTCTAAATGTTCCCTCTTTTTTTTCTTGTCTTTTTACATCTTCCATATCTCACTGGTATTTTTTCTCGAATTCTTCTACTACTTCTTTCACATTTTCTAAGTTCTCTCTTCCCTCTCAAGTATCTAACTCTGCTGTGAATCCCTTTCATCTCACCAAGTATTTGTCTTTTCCTCTTATCTGCCACTTATTTAGAATTCTCTCTACTTCCTATTTCTTCTTCCCCCTCAATTATTACTGGAGCTGGTTGCTCTTTCCTTTGTCCTTTTACTTGCTCTACATAGTGTCGTATTCTACTAATGTTAACTACTGGATGTATTTTTACTGTACTTGGCAATTCCAGTTCTACTGCGTTCGGTGATACTATTTTCTTTATCTTGTAAGGGCTAACAAATCTTTTGGTCAACTTCTCTGTTCTTCTTCTGACCATCTGATACTTCAGATCCTTAGTACTCAACATTACTAAGTCTCCTAGTTTATAGTCGTCAACCTCTGCTCTCTTTTTATCTACATACTTCTTCATCTCTTCTTGTGCTTTTCCTAGTACTGCTTTCATCTCCTCTTGGATCTCTTTCATTTTTATTACAAATCTTTCTGCTCCCTCATATTTCTCCTTCTTTCTTTCCTCAAATCCTATTCTCAGATCTTGTCCATAATTTGCCTTGAAAGGCGACATTCTAGTACTTGAGTGTACTTTATTATTATAAGTGAACTCTGCCGTTCCCAACCATTCTGGCCACTGTTCTTGCCTATAATCAATAAACATTCTTAAGTACTGTTCCAACTCCTGATTCACCCTTTCTGTTTATCCATCTGTTTGAGGGTGGAATGCCGTCAATATCTTACTTTCAATCTTCAACATCCTATTCAACTCCTATATCAATTCTGCCACAAACTGTGGTTCCCTGTCTGATATGATACTCTCAGGTAAACCATGCAATTTCTATACATTATCCCTGAATAACCTGGCTAACCCTTCTGCTGACATTTTCTCTGTAGTTGGTATAAAATAGACCATTTTTGTTAATCTGTCCACTATTACTAAGATAGAGTTATATCCCTAAGCTAATGGCAACTTGGTAATAAAATCTGCTAATATATGTGTTTAAGGTTTTTCTGGAATAGAATTGGGCATCAATTTTCTAGCCAGTTGCTCTGTGTGATTTTTATTCTGCTGGCAAGTGTCGTATTCTTCCACATATTACTTCACCTCTTTAGTAATTCCTGGCCACCAAAAGTTTCAAGTGACTAGTTCTACTGTTTTCCATTGCCTCCCATGTCCTCCTACTATCATGGTGTAACCTAATGATCTCTGCTCTCAATTTGTTGTCTTTAGGTACATAGACTTTTTCCTACTTATACATAATGCCATTTACTTCTTTTTACTCTTTATCTCTCAACATCTTTACTTCTGCCTACTTCATTTCTTCAACTGCTTTTACCACTTCATCATCTTTTACTTTAGACTGTCTTACTTTTTCGAGTAAGTCTACTCCCTCCACAATGATTTCCACTGTCTCTGTCCTCCTTATCTCCAGCCATTCTGGTTTTACTAATATTTTGTTCTCATTATCTCTTTTCACTCCTACTTTCCAGTCTAGTCTTCTACTTAGACTGTCTGTCTTTCCCATTTTACTCCCTGGAACATGCTTTAGCATAAAATTGAACCTAAATAGGTATAAAGCCCATCTTGCTTGTCTCTGATTTAACTTCTGCGCTTTCATAAAGTATTCAAGATTCTTGTGATCTGTCCAGATCTTGAACTTAACTATTGCTTCTTCCAGGAAATGTCTCTATGCTTCTAAATATCTGACTACTACTAGCATTTCTTTGTTATGTATCTCATAGTTTCTCTTAGTATCACTTAGAGATTTCAAAATAAAAGTGACTAGTCTCTACATCTCATCTGAGCACTTCATTGAGAGTACCCCTCCAGTTGCATAATTTGAAGCATCTGCTTTAACCCTAAACTCTTTATCTAAGTCTGGTATAGCTAATACTGGTTTTGTTGTAAAGACCTGTTTGAGCTTGTCAAATGCTTGTTGTTGCTCTGCTCCCCATTGTCACTTTATGTCCTTTCTTGTTAACATATTCATTGGCCTTGCTACTCGAGCAATAATAGGGATCAAAGGGAATTGATCACAAAACAATAGTGATAACAAATGAGAATATAAGAAGTCCCTAAGATGTCTCACAATTGTGCACTAAACAAGTAGGCACTAGGGAGATGATCAAATATAAAAAGAGAGCTTAAGAACAATAGGGGTAGAGAGAGAGACTCAAATAACCAAAAGAAATGATAATGAATATTTTATAAATCTACTTAAGGTAGATCTTACTGTAATAGGCTCTTTAAGATACATGTTCATCTTATGTCATGATACTACTGTCCTTACCTAGTCTAGTAGTCTGGCTCGCCGTCAATACAGCAGAACTACCTAAAACTCCCATACTGTCGTGTGGGCTTTTCTTCAGCTAACTGTACAACTGGAAGCCAACTTCAATGACACATAGCGAGCTATTAACTCCTAGTGTAAGTGAATGCCCAAGTTTGTTGGGGCTCGAATTCCCATTGAGGGAGAGGTTTTGTGGGTTTTTTAGAAACTAAAAGAGAATACTCAAAAAGATAGAGACTCAGTCACTTAAAATAGCCATTAAGCTCTAGAGCAACAGAAAGGGATGATGATGGAGGGGTGATGCTTGAGTTCCCTTCTATGCCCTAGAGTATTTTATTAGGATTACAAAGCAATGAGACAACAAAGAAAGCAAGACAAAGAAAACCTCTAAATTTTCAAACATAGCAAGGCCAAAATGATAAGATGGTGCTCCTTCCAAACACCCAGTGACTGCTCCCCACACACTAACCCTACTCCTAGAATCCTCCCGAACATAGTAAACAGGTCTCGAGCCTCTTGCTAGGCTGTAGATGGAGGCAGCGATCCTGAATTGTCTCGCTCTCGAACACATTATCTTTATCTACTCTTCCTTCTGCATCTCTCCTCACTCACTCTATCCCTCTTTCTATCTCCTCTATGTCTTCTCATTACTCTGGAGTCCAGCTTCCTTTACTACCATTGTGATACGAGCCCATGATGGTTTTGACCCTCTTGATCTTGCTATACTTAGCCATTAATTATGATGGCTCGGATCTGATCATAACTCTTCTATGAATAATGCCGCTAACCACTGAGGTATGATGTTGCTCAGGTCATGCTAACCCATTGTCATGACTTGGCAAAACAGCTAAGTTATTATTTATATTTCTTTTTTTTTTTCCTTTTATCTTGGACTTACTATAGAGAGGGAAGTGTGGAAAAGTGTTATATCACGAGTGTCACAAAGTCACAGTCACATGACAGGAAGTTATGCTATCACATGATGGGTCACATGATAAGTGTGGGAAAGTAGTGCACAGACCATGTAGTAGTTGTATAAGTAGTGTAGGAAAATCTAACGGGAACTCTATCGAGTTCTCTTTGTTAATTGCTGAACAAAGAGCAGTTGGCTTTATTCCAGCTTGGAGTTTAGCTTTCTTATACCCGTCTAAGTTCGCTCCTGTCCTCAAGAGCACTTCTAGAAGGGAAATCTGTTGGAAATCTGATACAGGGCACCTGGGCAAGCATCTATAAGGTATATGTAGTGGTGGTCATAGCTACTACTCTGCTACTCAAGCTAGAAACTCAAGTTTATGATGGGACATTTAGAAGAACATCTCTGAGGGGCCAAGCTCTGCTCTCAAGCTAATTATTCTGGTTATTAGGGTACAAATTGTCACTTATTTTGCCTAAACGTCTATACAGCATAATAGCGAAATCTTTGATAAACCTCCTATAATAATTTGCGAGGCTTAAGAATTTTCTGATGTCTTTCACATTTTTGGGCTCTGGCCAATTAAGTACTCCTTCTATCTTTTCTTTCTTCATTTCTATCCCGTTGGATTCTATGATGACCCCTAGGGATCCTATTTTTTTTACTTTCTATACACACTTTTCTGGTTTGACATATAAGTCATTTTTCTCTAACCTTCTCAATATTTCCTCTATGATTTCATCATGTCCCTTCTCGGTTTCTGTCCTTACTAACATATCATCTACAAACGCTGCGACTTTTCCTTCGTTGATTAGGTCTCTTAAAATTTCATTCATCATCACCTGGAATGTAGCTGGCGAGTTTGTCATTCCAAAGAACATCACAGTTGGCTCAAAGGAGCCCATATGCATTGTAAATACTCCCTTCCACTCATCCCCTTCCTTAATTCTCATATTATTGAACCCCTATCTCAGATCCATTTTCATGAATACTTTCTTGCTATCCATGTTATCTATTAGGTCTGTAATTAGCAGTAGTGGGTAATTATTCTTCACTGTCTGATCATTCAGATTATGGTAGTCCATTACCATCCTCTTACTTCCATCCTTTTTGCCCACAAAGAATACTAGTGACATCTGAGGTGATTTTGAAGGTCTAATATAGCCTTTCCTCAATTTTTCTTCCACAAAGTTTTGGACTTTCTCTTTCTCATTTTTGGACAAGGGATAAATCCTTCCTTTTCATGGTTTGAACATCTCTTTGAGATCTATAGCATGATCTCAAACTTTCCTTGTTGGCATCCTCTTTGACTCTACTTTTCCAAACACCTTCTTCTACTTCAGAAATTTTCTTGGAACCATTTCTTCGATTTTTCTGTGGTCTTCTTTGATTTCCTCTTCTCTTCCCCAGTTCTCTTTATTATCTATTGCCCACCTGACAATTTTCTCTTCCTCTAAAGTTGCTACTCTCTTTCCTCTCTTCTTCTTTTCTTCTTCTTTTAATTTTACCCCACCACACAAGAGTGGGCACCTCATCATTTTAACTTCTCCAGTCTTTCAGTTTATTTCAGAATTGTGTGCTGCTAGCCATGGCATTCCCAAGATTATCTCTGTTTTTCCCAAATCGCATATGTCCATCCTCATTCTTTCCACATGGTTCTTATAGTAAACATTCACCTCTATCTGGTAGGTGATTGCTTCTCCATTATTATTTGTCTCATCTACATTTCTGACTACTATTGGTCTTTCTAATTTCTGCAGCTTGAACCCATGCCTAGCCACCATCCTTTTGTTTATAAACATTCCTGTGGTACCACTGTCCAGGAGTGCTTTTACAGTTACACCTTCATGTATATCCAACTTTTCTACTCCAATATTCAACCACACTTCTCTTAACATCTAGAAAGTTCTCCTGACTTCTCTTCAACTACCTCCCTCTTTTGCTGTATCTTCTGGCTTTCTTGGCCATATACTGTCTTGCTATGCTTTTTCCTCTTTGGGACGTACTGCTTTTGTTTCCTTTCTTTTCTGACATTCATATTATTTCTGCCTGTTTGAAATCACCCCCTGTCCTCTATTCTCCTTTATATGGTATCCTTTCTATCCACACCTTTCATACTCCACATACGATACTATTACCTCCTCTGTATACCACCCCAACTCTAATAGGCATGTCTCGTCAGGAATGCCCTCTTCATAGTACTCCTGTGCCTTTTATCATAAAACATATGCTGGACTCCTTCTCTATTCCTTTTGCTGTGCCTTTTATGGCATGGCCACATATACTGCCTCCTCTACTACTCACATCCTTCTTTCCCCTTTCCAAAGAGAACACTCCCTGTACTTGTGTCCTTTCTTTCCATATTTAAAACATTCTACTATCCAGTCTTTCTCTTCCATCTCTTGTCTCTTTAGTTCCACTCAACATCTCAAACTTATTTTGGGGAATAACTTTCCCCTTTTTTTCTCCTTTTTTATTCCTGCAGTTTCAGGCCAGGTGCCTGAACTTCCTGCAACCAAAACTCAACTTCCTCTTCCTTCCTTCGAGTTCTTCCCTTAGTTTAATGTTTCAAGATAATATGAAGTTAATAGTTTGATCTTACTACTGTTACATCTGTTGGGGCGCAAGATCTTCACCCAACCAGACACCTACTGCTCTACTGACTACTGCCCTAGTAATATGGTTAGACTATCACCTCATGGGGAGGATCCCTAATCTAGATGGCCTTCTAGAAGTAACTGTCACTCCTCTGCATGTACTAACTCACAATAGAGCACAGCATGAGGTTTATACTAAGAAGGGTATAAGTAATCTACTAAACACTGCTTGTTTGTAAGGTCAGGTCTTAGAAATAATACCCAAGTTTGGTACTACTCTTCCACTGTCAATCCCTAACTAATTGACAAGTCCTCTTAAGCCAAGGGCCTGGCTATATATGGAAATAACTAATAATCATGATGATTATTGGTCGAGGGTCAATCAGTGATGAGAATAAAAATAGGCAAGGTTCAAGATAAATGGTGCCTGGAAGTGATAGAATCGAGTTCTAATGTCAGAATAGCTAACTCCTGAGCCGGAATAAAGCCAACTGCTTCTTTATTAGCACTTAACAAGGAGAACTCGATAGAGTCCTTGTAAGAGGACATCTTACGATATTAACAATGGAGTAGCTTAGGTATCACCAGTACGAATGAACATTGACTAGCTTGCCCTACGATCTGTAAGAGGACAACTCTGAGATTGCTTAGATAACCTGGTAGGGTTCACATTATCTAGTGTTCCCACAGATCCTCAGAGTCTGCGGTCTATAGTTCCCTTCCCTCTAGTTTGGGTCTCCATCACAGTACTATATAGCTATATCTGGTAGTGTAGTTATTATTGTCCTAATATATGTGTCTATGGCGACTGGTGCACAGACCAGGCTAGTCTAGTATAAGTAGCTAGTGATGTACGGTAGAATACCTTATCTCAACAATAGTTGAAGCTCCTGGGCTATTCATCGCTTCTACTTAAGACGCCTGCTCTACTATATTACAGTGTGACTGGGTGCCTTACCAAGTGTGCCCCTTACACAATCTGCTGGTGCTTGCTATTCTTATAACCTTTCCCCTTAGTTTGGGTCTGCCCCATCAGTATTGTGTAGTCTTATTAGGTAGCATAGTTATTAGTGTCCTGATCTGTGTTCCCTTAGTGACTGGCGCATGGACTGGCTAGTCTAGTATATATAGTTAGTAATGTACGGTAGAATACCTTACCTCAACATTGATTAGAACTCCTGGGCTATCCATCGTTCCTTCTTAAGTTCGTCCTCTTTACTAATCATCAGGTGTGGTTAGGGTTGCCACTGAGTGATCCCTTACAGTCCTCATGCATTTCTTGTATACTTGTCACAAACTTCATTCAGCCATATCTTCATCAATTCTTTAACGATTCTCATAGTCTCAACAGCTACGGAAAGCCCTTGAAAAGACCTTTCAATCGATGCTAGTCATGTCCCAAGGCAATCAATATTGGCTGAGATATTAGGCAGATCAACTGGTAACTACTATAGTACCATTTATTAAATCACCAATATCTCGGAAACCACCATGATCGATGCTTTGGTTCTAGGCTCATCAGAAGCCCTCTTCATACTTCCTAGAATGAGCCTAGAATGACCTCAAGATGATCAATATCAGTGGAGATATGAAGGCCTCAATATTTGTACATAGACTTTATTAATTACCCATAGATAGTTATCTGTCCTTTTCTTAGAACAAAGAACAGCCTCTATAAGGTTAAGTTATCACTATTTACAGCACAAAGGCACTACCATATGTAGAACAATAGGTAGTAGCATGTGATGATCTGTCCTAGTGCACAGACCATTACTTTTCTGTATATAAGAACTCTCTGTCTGAGAATTAGACCTCAGAGTTAACATCATTTGCTACTTGTCTAACTTCGCTTTTTTGAGCTTTTCCAATATTCAATCTACCAATTATAAATTAGTAAGTGGCTATTTATGATACAATCAAACCCATATTTTATTGAAGCTGTGTATAATTCTACTTTTACTTATAATCTCTATCTTTGATTACCTCCCCTTGGACCTTTAGCATGCAATTAGGAGCTGGCACATTATTGTTTTGTTTGTCCCAGTATGCAATTCTCTTTTATACTTTTTCACTGTCACTGAAAGACAGTATTGTTTAATCCTAGGACTATGCATGTGCTGTGATCAGGCAGGCCACCTTGTCCAATTATGCCCTAGGCAATTACAAAGGCCTTTTTCCCTAGTCGAAGAATATGCTGCCCATCTGGAAACTATTTTCACCAAAACTAAACATTAAAAAAAAAGCCCCCACAGTTGTTATAATCATAAGGAGTAACTCAGGTTGCAACACTCAAGTAAAGTCTTGAGGATGAGATGAGAGTTGAGGAAAGAAGGGAATGATACAATTGGTAAAGCATACTGAATACAGGAGAGTATTTACTGTATATATACCTATATACCATGAGGAATAAATGAGAAAAACATATGGCAGACATAAGGTCTTCTGAGTAAAGAATATGCCCCACCAGTGAGGTGCTGACTGAGCTATATAAAGCAACATGAAATAAAGAAGTTGTCCATGTAGTTGCATTATGGTGAACACCTATATAAAATGAGGTTGATTACAACAAAACCTCCATTGCTATGAGTGGTAACTATACTAGACTTGAGATCCCTGCTCACAGACATCAGAATAACAGTCCTTGCTGACCCTATTCTTACTGAATACCAAAAAATGGTAGTAGATATGCCAGAACCTTATTGGTCATTAAGAGCTGATGGAACTCTACTCCATAACAAACAAATCTTCATGCCAGACTCCAATGACCTTTGACTATGGGTACTCAGAGCTAAGTACAACCACTAGTTAGCAGGACATATAAGACAAGCCAAAATGTACTAGTTGGTTTGTCGAGAATATAGTTGGCCTAACATGCATGAGTTCATCAAGGATTATGTGAGAACCTATGGTACTTGCATACATAACAAGACAAAAAGACACCAATCTTATGGACTACTCAAGCAATTGCCTATTCCCTCACAACTCTGGAAATTTATATTTATGGATTTCATAGAACAACTTCCTGAGTTCCAGGGTTTTACAGATATTTCTGTAGTAGTGGATTGCTTGACCAAACAGGCAATATTCATATCTACCAAGAGGTTGATCAATACTGCCAAGCTTGCAAAGGTTTTCATAAGAGACATATTTTTCAAGCATGGGACCCTGGCCCACATTACCTCAGATTGAGGCTCTGAATTCGTCTTTTGCTTCTTTAAAGCCTTATCTTGATATAAGTCTTTATTCTACCTCAGGTTATCACTCCAAGGCTGATGGCTAGACTGAGCAGACAAATCAAACTCTTGAACAGTATCTGAGAATATACTGCAATTATCAGTGGTCAGACTAGGTATAGTTACTACCATTAACAGAGTTCACTTATAACAATACTGTAAGGGGACAGCTCTATTTCTACCCTTAAACTGCACAGTAACACTCCAGAGCAGCCTAAGCCTGTTCAAGTATTACTAAAGTAATACTTAAATACACTAGTATAGCTCTGATCACACAGACCCTAACACTAAAGAATGTAAACATAATATAGAAGATCCCTTCAGGAGCCTTATTCTAATCTCTGAGAATTCTCCTGGAGGTGAGTTGTATCATAATCACAAACTATAATATCACTGAGGATTCTCCTGGAGTCTTATGCCCCAGTTGTTCTTACAAACACCCTCTCATTGACTATGGGATTCTCTCTCTTCTTCACAAACAAGAGATACCACCCCTACCTAGATATCCATTCAGAACAAGCATCACTCTCTGATATGGCCCATCAGTACTTAGCAAAGCTGGAAAAGATACATACCCAGCTCAAATCATCAATCACTGATGCTTAGGCTTATTACAAGAAGTTAGCTGACAACTACTGCTTACCTGTGCCTGAGATCAACATTGGGGACCAAGTTTTTGTGCTGGCTAAGTTTATAAGAACCACATGTCTCTTAAAAAAGCTCTCAGAAAGATACCTAGGCCCATTTGAAGTTACAGATAGGCTGTAAGGGCAACTGGAGCACAAGACTCCAGGAGAATTCTCAGTAAATATTACAGTTTGCAATTATAATATAACTCACCTCCAGGAGAATCCTCAGAGATTAGTGTAAGGGGACTACCCTAGGGCAGTGCTTAGTGACGTGAGTAGGTTCCCACCTAAGAGCTACCATCTCTCTGATCGCATTCCCATGTTTCCCTTGCTTTCCCTTCTGTGACATATCGTGTGATTCCTCTAAATCTATTATTGGACATAGTGTGAATATCTGTCAGGTACCATGAGAACGGTGCCTTGACGATCTAGTAGTATAAATACTAGTCTTCTGTTATAGATATACCTCAGTTGAATATCACCTTAGCTTCAGGATCTACCTATTAGCTTAAGAGGTCTTCGTCTTAGTGCTGGAATCAACCCCTAACA
>Ga0153963_1000136_pt1 | contig 10940 bp, 22 predicted proteins | sample TSFL047MetaG_FD_104692 | JGI IMG/M metagenome (GOLD analysis project Ga0153963, IMG submission 104692) | Attine ant fungus gardens microbial communities from Florida, USA - TSFL047 MetaG | ecosystem: Host-associated > Fungi > Mycelium > Unclassified | place: USA: Florida, Withalacochee...
CAAATTTCTGTAATAAGATGAGTTCATTATTTATATTCAACGCCGATTGAGGTCAGACACGCCGCTCACCTTCACAGTAGTCTGCGTCAGCTCCTTCTTTGCCTGTACACTCTTCCCAGCAAGCGTTTTCGTCCTCTCCGGAGTCATTGACTTGATTGACATTCTGATAAGGATCAGATTTCCAAGGGATTTTTGTCAACATTCCAACATCGTTCCCATCATCGATTCTCCCATCGTGGTCATGGTTTCGACATATTTCTAGAGAGCAGAAATAGAAAATATAAGTCTTGGCCAACTTCATGCACAAAGATCAAATTCAGAGCTTACCCTCACAATATTCGGCATCCGCGCCTTCTTCACTCGTACAATCCTCCCAACAAGCATCTTCGCCATCTATAACCTGCAACTGCACAGTCTGTGACAAGATGCCAACACTTGCCTCCCCGTTGTCAACCTCATGATCATGATTGCGACAAATCTCTGATATACGAGAAGGGGGACAAAAAGTGGATTTCAATAGGTGACTCCAAGGACCTTACCTTCGCAATAGGCCGCATCTGCACCTTCTCTACCCGTGCATTCCACCCAACAAGCATTTTCATCGTTCCCATCGAATCCATCACGTTTTATCGGAAAGCCTTGCCTGGAGATGCTCTTGTCACCCTTCAACCAACATATTTCTAAGGGAAGGCCTTAGTCAAACCTGCATACTTACTCTCATACATTGACGAGAAGTCTTTACCTTCGCAATAATCAGAATCATTACCTTCACCTACACATTCCTCCCAGCACTGTTGATGACTTTCTACAGGGATGGGTGTCACAGACAAATCCTGGTCCTGATACAGGATAGCATCATCATGGACTGGAAATAAAATCACAGCAGCGTCGGTAGCTGGTAAGGGAGTCGAACACAACACTAGAAAGAAAAGGCTCAGTTGGAGGGAAAAGGTAGGGACTATCGTCAGCAGCATCAATAAGCATGCAGACGTTTTTTGCAGGAGAAAAGCCATTTCTCTATAGAGGGGTTCGACTTGAGTCTTCGAGAGTAATATACCCAGCGCTGAGGAAACTTCGCAACCGATAATGGCACGTGTATCCCATGTGTAGTACACGTTATGGCAGGGAATGATCAAGCACTAACAGCTGTATATTCATACGAATGTAAATGAGTGCAGATTCAATGAATGAATGAATGAAGGGCTTCCTACCGATTGATGACCCTGGACTCATCTTGAGATCATATTGATTTTCCACGTAATGACACCAGGATTTCCAGAGCGGTCAGCAAATTATGAGGTCGTCACGTACATACAACAGAAATCCTAAAAACAAATCATATGAGAAAGGCTACGAGGTGTGTCTTCACTCTCGATCCTGATAGATAAATGTGTAACACGTTCAGACGATTCGGAGACTATTGAGCACATATCTTCAAACATTCTGAGACACTTCAATAAACACACATTCATTTATTGTTCCTGCGATATGCACTCATCACTGCCAAAATTCTTAAAAAATACACTCAACATGTACTGTTCATCCTTCCATAACAACCTCTTTAACCGCATCGACAAAAATGTTCACACCCTTTTCAAGATCCACCTCACTGATATTCAACGGTGGAATGAACCTGATGACCTCATACACGCTCGTTGTCAGGATCAACATCCCCTTCTCAATACATTTCTTGGCCACCCTACTTGCCATCTTCTCCGGTGCACCTTGCACAACCCCAACATCTGTGGTAAATCCGGATATGGTTGACGTTGGCGATGCGAATTCTACGCCAACCATTAAACCTTTTCCGCGAATGTCGAGAATATAGGGAGAAATATCGGCTGAGGACTGAAGTCTGCGAAGGGAGGTAAGAAGTTGTTTCGACCTGCGATTATGTGATTATGTATGTGATCAATACGAAGAATGGAGAGGATGGGGACATACCGTTCGGCCACATTGTCTAGTATCTTTTCCTCGCGGAACACATCGAGGACTTCAGCGGCAGCAGCACAGCACACCGCATTACCTGCATACGTTCCTCCCTGTCATTGATGGTGAGCATATATCTCAGACAAGTTTGACACTACTCACCATGCTCCCAGGCTTTAACCTATCCGTCAGCTCTTTCCTGCTAATCACAGCACTAATCGGAAACCCATTCCCAAGCCCTTTAGCAATAAGCATGATGTCCGGCTTGACTCCGCTCTCTTCTATCGCAAACAATTCCTTCCCGCTACTCGCTCTACCAAATCCAGCTTGAATTTCATCAACAATGAGTAAAATTCCGTGTTTATCACAGACTTGACGTAATCCTTGAAGAAATTCTACTGGGGCAGGAATGTATCCCCCTTCTCCCAAGACAGATTCGAGAATAATAGCTGCAGTGTCTTTTGGCGCCGTCTGTTGCGCTAGTATGAGATCAAGTTGGTAAAGTGATTGTTGGACAAGCACGCTCTCGTGCGTGGATGGTGGTAAATTAAATTGATGCCAGTATGGGAAGGGGATAGCGTACGCCCCGGACTAATCATATTTCATCCAATTTGAATGATGATGATATCAAGAAAAAATGCTCACCATCGCAGACCCTGCGAACTCAGAATAAATCGTCTTACTCTTCGTCACGGCCATGGCACCATACGTTCTGCCATGATATCCACCTTGCATGCAGATGACATTCGGTCTCCCTGTAAAATACCTAGCCATCTTAAGTGAAGCTTCAACAGCCTCGGTTCCCGAGTTCCAGAAGAAGAACGAGTTGAGGGAGGCATGAGGCATGACAGGGAGAAGGCGTTCAATAAGACGAAGATAAGGCTCATGCATGGAAATACTACATTGAGGATGAACAAGTTGCATGCATTGATTTGCTGCGGCACGACTGACTCGTTCATGAGCATGTCCTACAATACGTCATAAGTAATTATTGAACCAAAGACAGTATACATACCAAGGTTGGTAACACCGATTCCGCACGTAAAGTCTAACATCTTCCTTCCATCATCGTAATATACATAACTTCCTTCTCCTTTCACCATGATCCCCTCCGTAACCCTTCCTAGTCCTTTTGTAATGTGCTTCGCACCCAATTCACGGAGTGCTTTGAAGTCCTCTATCCTGGAATTCATTGCTGGATGACTTGATCTCAATTTACTTCAACGTTGGATGGCGATAGTAGATCTGAGACTTGAAAAAGATAATCGCGACAATAAAAGCAAAATAGGTGGGAAATGGGATCCTAGAACCTCTTTTCCCTTTTCAACTGCCATGGATTTATCTAGCTCGCACGTTGACTCCTATGTTGATAACAATAGCGTGATTAGCTAATACAATGCGTCGATATCATTTCTTCTAGGTTTTCTTCTAGATCTGTCTTAACATAAGTGATCACAAAATACCCAAGGTGTGTTCCTTCATCAAACCAATTGGCCAGGAAATAGCGTTCGCTCCATTTGAAAAGCCTAATACATCTAGGCGTTTCGATAGAATCACATCGAGTTGAAACTTCAATGTTTCCATCACGTTCGCATCATCTTATAACAGTTACAATGCTGCACTTCCACACGAGAAATCTGGATCGTTTCTCACCTGGGGTATCGGATTTCTCACACACTCATTCTTGATCTCCGCCTGGGATAATCGAAAAAGAGGGTCTTCTCTGCCCCAACTTATTTATAGAATATCTCACATCTTCAAGTTTGAAGTCATTCTATCTCCACCTGATTTGATATCCGCTCTGGAGTTCTCTGCCAAAACCTTTCTTTCCGTCCGCAGTAAAACAATGAGAACTCACATTCCGACGGACAGGCGACTTTGACGTGGTCCACTTCTCGATGAATACCAATCACCTCAAAAATTCCGCCAGCATCTCACATTGATATATGTATATGATATGTATATCTTGTTGCTGGCACACACAGCTCATCTTGAATTCATTTACAACGAATTTTGCTTTAAGGTCACTAGATGTTGAGACCCTTGAGGAAAATAAAGAAGATGGAGTTTCAGCAGTATATGTTTGTGAGAGATTTGTTGAAATAGATGTTCATAGGCGTCACACATCAATCCTCTTCAAGGGTCGTATCTACTTCGTTTCGTTTTTGGATATACCTCAGTACTCCATATTCTATCCCTTAGCTTTGTTGATAATACTGTTAAAATTTATTCCCGGAAGTAGTATTGATTTTATCTAAAATATTTGCGTGTACAGAGCAGGTTAGGAGAGAAGATAAGATCGCCAGCACATGTATATATATACCTTGATTCATTTGTTTCTCTCTATAAGTAGCTTTAATTTGACTAGAATACAACAGCTCGAGATGATTGGGTTGTAATTTGTACTCTTGTGGAGATTTCTGATAGGCCCTCAACGCTTTTGTTTTTTACATTCCTGATGGGATTGATATTTGCAGCTAAATAGCCTACATTCCATTGTGCATATGTAGACGTTAATCTTCGTCGACAATATTCAACCGACTTTCGCAGCTGCCTGACCGTCGCTCAACGACCTTAGATTGCCCATAAGGATGAGGATAAAAACGCGGGGACAAAAATTGAACTGGTCATAACGACGGTAACGAGAGATTAAACTTGTAAAAAAACGAATTCGAGGATCACCAAATGGTGATAAAAATCCTTGGGAATCATGTGCGCAGCTTTCAGATATATCAAACCTTTTCTTGTAAAATGCTTTTACTGTCGGCGCAATTTCCCGGCTATTCGTCATCTCTTTGATGTTGCAAATGAGAATCCGTCTCCTGCACGGCATGGTCCTCCTCGGTGACTGGATGATCTTGAATATCGGTTGCAACAATGGTATCTTGGGCTGTGTACGACTGCGGAATGGCAGACTGAGAAGGCTGCTCTTGAGGGTCAGAGCTTTCAGGCGATTGTTTATCAATAACACCTGGCTGTATAGGCTGCTGCTGCTGTTGAGATAGTTGCCATTCTTTCCATTTCTGCCACTCCTTCCATTCCTGCCACAACTTAAACTGATAGTAGAGTTGAGGATCTATGGCCGATTGGCCTGTTGTATGACAGGCTTGTGGCAACATCCCAGTTACGGCAGGAGCTTGACCATCTTAGGGATGAATTAGTAGTTATTATTTCTTCGAAGTAAGGGGAAATAACTGCAGATAGAAGATTGAGGATCTATCGGCACACGGTTGTCAGTGGACTGCTTCGCCAGCTGGTCTAGATAACGGGTTTTGAATGCTAGAGCGAATCGATAAACGATGAGACATACTGTAGGTCCTATTATCTTGATGCGATAGATTGGGTGAAATATGAGTCTTGCTTCCTCTTCGACTACTTCTTGTCGAATCATCGTTGTTTGTATTGATTCTATCGCCTCCGATATCGTAAAATTTGCCTCCGTAGATATCAAAATCGTACGCATTCTCAAAGAAGCTCATGGTTGACACAAGATATGACTGAGGGGAAGATGATGGTTGTGTGTCAGAGAGGATAATTTATCTTTTAAAAAAAGCTCATAAATTTCGGGGTCTGGTGATGAGGCTGTCCTTTTCCAGTGCTTGTTGGCCAGAAGCATGGTAAATAAAGCACTCACCTCATTTGTTACGCACATTTTCATCAATTTCCCTATTTCGTGGCAGTGGTAGTCAGTGTGCTTAGTCTATAAAACCCTCACACACAATTTGTACCTAAGCTAGTTCTTGACTGAAAAACTCGCTTTGACGAATCATTGAATATTGACCTCTTGATCCTCGACGCTCGAGTGGCTGGCTGTTAGAGCAAAAGCCATTACACCGTTCAGCATCAATCACCCCATACTATGTACATGCCAATCATTAAAGCTATGTGAATATGGTCCAACCTCCTGTAACTTTGTGTTGTTGAGAGTGTAAGATACATGTCTTTTTTATTTTTATTTTTAAATCATCGATTTATTACACGGGGCGCGTAGGCAGACCATGGCAAGTACAAAGTACCTACTTAAATAAGAGAGATATGAAAGGAAAATGAGAAAGAAAACAGATATGGAAAGTAGTAGAAGAGGGAAACGAGTGATAAAAGAGGTGACAAAGGCTGCGCCTTTACTCCAAGGAGTTGCACTGCGAGGGGGCCTTAACCATTATCAAAGCTAAATGTGCCAGGGTTATCTGCAAGGAAGTGGATGAAACTGTTAATGATGATGTTGCACAGCCATGTGGAGGGGTCATGCAAGTCACATTCCATGACGATATGTTCATGGGTTTGGATTTCAGCTTCACCACATGGGCAGCTGGTGGGGAGATGAGGGAAAAATCTCTGTCTGTATTCTCCGATTGGGGCATGCCCAGTAGTCATACAGGTGAACTGAGCACATAGCAAATTGGTGAATCCTACAACAGGGAGCCACGAGCCTCCTATCACAAATGGTCACTTACTATTTGTGATGGTCTGTGCACTAGGACAGATCATCATATGCTACTACCTATTGTTCTACATATGGTAGTGCCTTTGTACTGTAAATAGTGATAAATTAACCTTATGGAGGCTGTTCTTTGTTCTAAGAAAAGGACAGATGACTATCTATGAGTAATTAATAAAGTCCATGTACAAACATTAAGGCTTTCATATCTCCACAAATATTAATTGCCTTGGTGCTTTTTTAGGCTCATTCTGAGCAGTATGAAGAGGGCTTCTCTGATGCTTAAAAAAAAAGCTTAGATTGTGGCGGTTTCTGAGATATTGGTGATTTAATAAATGGTACCATGGTGGTTACTAGTTGATCTGCCTAATATCTCGGCCATTATTGATTGCTTCGAGACGTGACTGGTATCTATCAAAAGGTCTTTTCAAGGGCTTTCTGCAGCCATTGAGACTATGTGAATCATTGAAGAATTGATGGAGATATGGCCAAATGAAGTTTGTGACACCTCCTTTGGCATACGTGGGCTTGATGACTCTTTCCTTTTTGTCTTCAAAGTTAAGGAAGTAGTGTCCTTTCTTGAGGCTGTTAGTGAACAACATTTGCCATTTGCAGAGGATGTCATCACACACTTTTTTTTTGCTGAATAGGTGCAAGTCCTTGCTGGGAAATATAAGGACACATGTGTTCACTTTGACCTGGTTGTCAATGAGTTTATGTCTGGACCATTCAGCTTTGCTGGGACAGTACCAGAAGTGGATTTTATTCCTGCCATCTTTGCTAAGAAAGGATTAGATTGCAGAGGCTAGTAGAAGGAACATATTCTGGAGGAGGTCAACTTTGGACTCCAGGATTTTTTTTGCTGCAGTAATAGAGTCAGTGATGACAGTGATGTCATGGATGTCATCTATTTCCATGGCAGGGATGAGACCAGTGCAAATAGCCATAAGTTCGGCCTTGAGGGGTGTGACGTTAATAGAGTTGATTTGTAGTTCTTTTGTGACCACATCAGACCAGATGTAAGTAGCTGCTATAACGACATGAGATTTTTTAATGCTTCCATCTGCAATAATAGCTGTACTGTTGTGGTTTATCTGAGATGCCCTGGAGGTGCTGGTAAAGGTCCTCATCAGAAGAAGACAAAGGAGAATGAAAACTAATTTTACTAGAGAAATGATCGACTATTCTGAAACCAGGGGAAAAGAGAGGATGAAGAGGATTGAAGCAATTTCTAACCTTGTTAAGGTGCTTGTTGACATCCTTGATAGGACTTTTAAGGTTGGCTTGCTGTTTTGCAGTGAGGTTGGAAGTAGCAGCTCTGTAAGGGGTTTGATTCTTAGTATGTTGAGAATTGAGTAGAGAGTTGATAGTGTGTAATAGAAGAATAAAGGCATAATGTAGGTGATGTCTGCCATTTAGTTTGTGAAGATGCAGAGTAATAGGGATAAGACCTGCAATGGCTTCAATGCCTTCAGATGGAGAAGTTTAGAAAGCATCTATAATCCAAAGGGCTGCCCTCTGCTGCATTTTCTTTAGTTTGTTAATGTTTTTCACTATAGGGGTCCCCTTGAAGAACTATAGCTGGAATCCATAAAGGGGTAGAACGCAGGTTCTGTACAGGAGCTGCTTTTGAATAGGGAGAAGCCCTTTTGAGGAGTTACCTAGCATTTTCATGGCATTAAGGGTAGAAAGGAATTTGGTTGTATAAAAGTGCATATGGTAATTGAAATTGAGTCTGCGATCGAAGTAGAAACCTAGATATCGCCAGATGGGTTTAGGGGAAATGACAGGGCCTCCTACAGATGATAAGTCAATAGAGGGGTTGGGGGGTGTTGAGCTCTCATAAAATAAAAGAGTTTGGTTTTGCTGTGCTCTATCACAAGGCCAGTATCGAAGAGGATTTTGGACATAATGTTATAGCTACAAAGAAGAAAGGAGGAGGATAATGAATAACTCTTCTCTTGGGAAATTAAAAGAATATTGGTTGGAATGTTTTCTTTTAGGTTTTTTATTCTTTTTTTGAACATTTTAATAATAGGAGTGAAGTAGATAGCAGAAAGGATAGGAGAAAGAGCTAAGTGTAAGGAGACACTCGGAGGCATCCCAGAATACACTTGATGTCTAGTAGAGAAGACGTCTTAAGTAAGAGTAATGAATAGCCCAGGAGCTCTAATCAATGTTGAGGTAAGGTATTTTACCATACATCACTAGCTATATATACTAGACTAGCTGGTCTGTGTGCCAGTCGCTAAGGGAATGCAGATTAGGACACTAATAACTACTATACCTAATAAGGCTATGTAGTACTAACCATGGCAATGAGAACAAGAGGAAAGGGAACTATAAATAGCGGGCTCCAAGGATCTGAGGGCAAGCTAGATAATACTCACCCATACTAGGTTACCTAAGCTACTCTAGAGCATCCCCTTATACTAAGCCTTGTCCAACTCCAATATTGGTATTGAAAGGAGAAGAGGAGAAGTTATTCCAGGAGTAAGTGGTAGACTGGCCTGAGTGGTAGCTGTTGAAAAAACCCCTGATGTTAGTGTTAAGTCCTGCTTTTTTAAGGCAAATGAATAAGAAGGAGTAATTCAGAGAAGGAAAAAACTGTGCGATATCAAATGCTATAACGCTAGTGTGGTACTGCTTGAGCTACCCTGCTCGAATGAGGTATATAAGGTATATACTAGCATCAATGGTGGACTGTTGCCTAATGCCTCCGAGCTGATTGGGATCCAAGAAACTATTAGCAGTCATCTGAAACTGAAGCCTATTGCTGATGACTTTCTTGATGAGTTTGTCTGTGGTATTGAGTAGAACAATGGGGCAGAAGGATTTGGGGGTGCTATATGAGTCCTTATTAGGCTTGGGTATAACAACAGTGCTTGTAGATTTGAAGTGGGACAGCCAGTACTCTAACATAAAGCAAGCATCAGCAATGTTCCTTATTTTTTCCAAGCAAAGGTTGTTTGATAACAGGGATTTAAGGTATCTCCAGGAGATGTGGTCTGGACCAGGAGATGACAAAGAAGAGCACTTAGCAATAGCATCCCTAAATTCTTGCTTAGAGAAGGTAGGCCACTCAATAGTATTTGCTTGGAGGATCTCGTTAAGAAAGCAAACATTTACCAGTCTGTTTTCAGCAGAGTTGTAGAAGTTGTGGAGAGCATGCCATAGGTCCATTAGGGTATTGCAAGGGTGATTTTCATATGAGATGGTTTCTATGGCTGGCATGGATTTTTTCCAGACCCAATTCATAAGGTTCCAGGGCCTTTTGTTTGAGGATGCAATTTCATGTATTTTGTCATCAAAGAACATTTTCTTGGTGTCCTTTACAATTGTCTTGAACATCTTTCAGTGTTGAAGGTCACCCAACATGCGATACCTGTTAAGACTAGTGGAGCAGTCTTGGTTCTACTATTCTTTTGAGTATTTGGTGATGTGTTTTAGTTTTGAGTACTTGTTCCATGCGTTTTTGAACACATGGGCCAGCTGTTGGACTAAGTTTTCTAGGTCATTGTTGGATTGGATGTTTGATGAGTTCAGGTTGAATACCTCCTTGGTTAGTGATACTATAAAGTTCTTCTCTTCCTTGCTGTCTTTGCTAATCGACCTAATACTGCGGTCAATATCAGTGTCTGCTATTCCCACTTTAATCATAAGTGGAACATAGTCTAATGGTTTACAGATATTGGGGTGAAGCATATGTTGGCCAAATCTTCTGTTGTCTGGAAGTAAGAAGACAAGATCTATAACAGAGTTAGAGTTGCAGGGGTTATCTGCAAACCTGGTTGGGCCAGGGTTCAGGGGTGGGGAAAGTTCTAGACCTAGGCTGTCAGTGATGGTGATAAGGTCTTCAGTATGGATGGAGTAATGATAGTAGTTTGGGTCCCAGTCACTATCTTGTATGTTGAAGTCACCTGTCATAATTATTGTATTGTCCAGGTTGATGATGTTTTGACTCAGAAAGCATAAAGCAGTTTGATCACTCTCAGAGTAGACATTAATAATGAAATTTATATCATGGTCATTATAGAAAGCCAGGATGTTAATGTCCCGATGGTTAATAATGTCAAGGCATAGGGTGAATCACATCTTTAGGAGTCATTTGTTGACATATGTAGCAACTCTTGCAAATTTTTCTTGCAATGTATCATGGCAAATGAAAAGTGTAAGAGGACTACCCTAGGGCAGTGCTTAGTGATGTGAGTAAGTTCCCACCTAAGAGCCGCCATCTCTCCAATCGCATTCCCATATCTCTCCTACTTTCCCTTCTGTGACATATTGTGTGATTCCTTTAAATCTATTATAGGACAATGTGTGAATATTTGTTAGGTACCATGAGAACGGTGCCTTGATGATCTAGTAATATTGTCACAAACTTCATTCGGCCATATCTTCACCAATTCTTCGACGATTCCCACGGTCTCAAAGCGAGCTTAAAGCCCTCCAAAAGACCTTTCGATCGATACCAGTCACGTCTCGAAGCGATCAGTATTGGCCGAGATATTAGGCAAATCAACTGGTAACCACCATGGTACCGTTTATTAAATCGCCAATATCTCGGAAACCG